>Ga0193751_1000020_pt1 | contig 142294 bp, 129 predicted proteins | sample L1c2metaG_FD_143050 | JGI IMG/M metagenome (GOLD analysis project Ga0193751, IMG submission 143050) | Soil microbial communities from a riparian zone of the East river system, Colorado, United States - L1c2 | ecosystem: Environmental > Terrestrial > Soil > Riparian zone | place: USA: East... | reverse complement strand
ACCCTCGATTCGCACCAGAGACATCGGATTGCGGTCCGGGGGCAGGTACTCCCACAGCATGGCGCAGTCGAAGATCCGGTGCATGAGCCCTTTGATGTGACCTCTCGTTTTGCTGGCCAATGGACGACAGCCCTTTTTGTCCTGGATTCCTTTGAGCCAATCGCGAACGGCCAACGGTTTAACTTTGGTCAGCGGGAATTCGCCCCACCTGGGACGAATGTGATTGTTGATGTAGGAAAGATATGCATGCTTGGTCGAGAAACGTTTCGGAATCTCTTCCTGCACATACCTCTCAAGGACAACGCCAAATCTCTCATCTGGTGCTGCCGGTTGGTCTGTGTTGATCTTCATCCTCAGGTACGCGACCTTCGAACACCGATCCACCGCAGACCTCGTTTGATACTCAATCGTTGTGCCGACGTCCTCTGACATCCGCTGGCCGGTCGTATTGCGCCAGCGGAATTGCCAGATTGCAGGACCTCGGGCGCGTTCTTTCAATTCAATCGTTCCATGTTGATATCTCGTCCTCACTGATTACCTTTCCTCAGAAGGACGCGAATGGCATATCAATGCTAGCTGTTCTTCACGCCACCTGACAATGGCGGAGGCGGTGGATTTCCACCGATAGCCGATTCGAAACACAGGAATCTTCTTCGCCTCTGCAAGTCGCCGGCACTGCTCGGCCGAGCAGTCCAAAATCTTCGCGACTGCCTTTAACCCGATCGTCGGTTCGCACTCGCGATCGGATTCTTCTGGCCGGTGTTGAAGACCGACCCCGGGCACAATTGATAGTGGTGAATGTTGGCTGGTTGACATCCCATACTCCTACGGCGGCTGCAGCTGCGGGGGCTGCAGCTCCTCTTGCCCGTTTCTTATCGCGCTTTTCCGTTTCGGTCAAAAATGCTCTCATCAACCGGCCAACGAGGCGAGAGTCTGTTCCAGACGGAATTGCCAGGCTCCTTGTGGAAAGTCTTCAAGCTGCAACGCCGACCGCGCCTGCGCAGTCTTCTTCGCTCAGTGAAATCGCTTTCGATGATACGGTCTTACCGATTGCGGGTTGACTGGACGTTGGCGAACTCTGGACGAACAGGCTCTCTGTCGACCAGAGCCCAACTACTCACTGAATGCTGGGGAAACAACACTCCCGTCGAGCCTCGGTCACGCCCGGAATTTCAGGTCAGGAAAACCACCGATCACGCTGTGACTGGCCGCAAAGGTGCGTTCTTGGCCAGAAAACTCATTCGATGAAAAGGCCGGGTTCCAAGTAGTGAAGCCGGAAGCGTGTGACTCAAGTCACGACCTCGTCATGACTTCTGATGAAGAGTCGGTCTTTTCATCCGCTCGTCGCATGATCTCCTGGATCCAGAGTCTTGCATTCCTACCGTGAACCAGCCGCCGTATGAATCCCAATCTCTCGCCGATATTGTCGCGGTTGCGCCGAATGTCGTCCTTCGTGACCTCGGTGTACAGGGTGAGGAACGTCTCCACACTTTTTGGCTTTGCGAATACATAGGTGGCGTGGCCCTGTTGCGGCGTCTCGACGATGACCGCCTTTTCGAGGTCGAAAATGTATTCGCAACGAAACAGGTAAACTCTACGGGCTCGACGCGAGAGCTGACGGTAGAAGAGCGGGTCATAATCGGGACGCCAACTGATCTGAGCGATGTCGAAATCAGCCGGGATACCCGCCGCAGAACACATTCGTTCCAGCTCTGTTCTCTCGATGGCCTTGTGCTCCAGACATGACCGAATCTGGTCCAAGGCCCGCGAGTACTGTCCGAAGCGATGGTAGGTCGTTCGGGCGGTCTCCAATTGCTGCGGAAAATCCGCGGGAAGCTTGGCTGCGAGCCGGCTAGGCAACGCAGTTTCCCAAATGATCGACTCCCCGTTGCCATCGCGCTTCCGGTATTTGCTGCTGCGCAAGAAGGTGCCGTCCACTTCCAGCCTGGCTCTCAACAAGTGCTTCCATCGGTTCCAACTTGGGTTCCAGGCGGTGTGCAAGACGGCGGGATCGATCCAGAACTCAAGGTTGCGCCGTACGTCGCGGCACAACGCCCTGTCGTTATAGAAATCGCAATTCCGCAGGGACAGGTGGAAACGGCGGCTACGATGTTCCGGTAGGAACACCAGAATGCGATTCGCGAAGAAGACGTTGCCTTCGCGTGAGCGCTCACCACTTACGACGATCGAGCCGAAGCCACCGTAGGGAAACACCGCGGGAGCCTCCGGGTCGGTGAGAAGCATGTCGTAGCACGCGCGTAATTCCGGTTGGCCGAGGATGTTGAAGGCTCGCTCTACTGCTACCTGCTCGCCGCGTGCTGCGCCTGTCGACGCGAGCTCCAAATGTCGAAGCTTAAAAGCAAGCCGGATTTCAGCAGGAGCAGCGCTGGAAGAAACGGCCAGATCCTCGTATAGGCTGTGGCCTTTGGCCTGTGCCTCCGCCTGGTGCAGACGATAGAAGTACTCGCGCAAGGCTTCGCAGGGCAGAAAGATGGCAGAAATGCCCAAGTTGCCGTGCTGAACCTGAGCGGAAACGAAGTGCTGATGTCTTTTGTCCAACTTGGGCTGGGTGACGTATCCGACCGGCGCCTGGTAAAGGCAACGGTTGGTCCCCGAGGAATGAGCCTTTGTGATACAGATTTCCGGCGCCGCCGTATCTCCCGTAGGAATACGAAATGCGATCTCGTCCCCCACCCTGATTTGACTCGCGAGTAGGCGCGACAAGAGGACCTTGCTGCGGTTCACAAGTACGCAGAAAGCCGGATTGTATCGCCTCTCGACGCTCGCTACTCGCTCGCAAAGAGTCGTTGCGGGTTTGCTAAAGGATGCCGAAGCCATACTCTCGAGCGCATTCTAGGCCGCTTTCAAGACGCGGTCGAACGCGCCAGGAATATCAAGGCGTTCGCATTGATCGTGTATTCGGGGTCGATAACACCGCGGAGGTCGTGTCGCAGCCGCAATCTTATCGCTTCAGCAGGCGGTAACACTCCATGCGGAACTGCGTGGCGGTGCTGAAGCTGAAGACGGTGTCAACGGTCGAGTCGGGCCCACCATCATCCGAGTCTTCCGTCGAGTATCGTCATGACAGATTCGGGCGCGCCGGTGCCGCGGGATTCCCCACCCGGGGGAAGTGCGCCATCGTAGTCAAGGTAGCGGAGGTGCTTTCGTCGAGCTTTCGCGCACTCCCGCAATGCGCATCGTGACCGCCGTGACCCGACCGACGATCGTAGCATCACCGGGGTAGCGGACATGCCGTGCCTGCTCTTGTGACTGTGGGGTCGGAACGAGAATCAACTGACTGCCATGCAATTCGCACCAGCTACAAACATAGCGATCGCGAAGCTCGAAGAAAAAGATCGGACGATCAAAATCGCTATGCCAATTGACTGGCGGGATCGTCCTCTGCCGGGAATCGATTTGCACAAAAGAACCAGGACGAATGATGGGGTCCAGTGTGTAGTCTTGCATCCCGATGTACGCGTAAAGGGAATCGCGCCAGTCCATCTGCTGTAACAAAGCGGGGGGAACATCTTTCCAATGTTCGAATATCTTTGACAAGAGGTTGGTTCGTTCGCACCGCAACCTTTCCCGGAGTTCAAGCGTTGACAAGGTGGCGCACTCGCCAAGTTCCGAGGCTGCTCCTACCAGATACGTTTGCGGAAAAACCAACGCCTTGTGGTCTTTTTCGGCGTCACCAACGGGAACATCAAAGAAGGTCGCTAGTTTCTCATACTGGCGTCCGTAGATGACGCTCAGGCTGTAGAGTTTGTAGATGTTAGTTGTTAGCTTGCCCTTCTCGATGTCTGCCAGCGAAGAATGGGCAATATAGTATTCGGAATTCTTCCTGTGCTCGGCTATGCCGCGACTCAACTCCTGCACCTGCCGAAGGGACAGGCGCAAATGCTCCCGTTCAGCTCTCAGCCGCTTTCCGAACTCCAGGCTGGATAAGGCCGACATCGCACTGCCAATCGCAACAGAATTTCGGCTATGTTACCGCAAATGGTCCCTTGATCCACAAGCATAATTCATTGTTTACGAAAACACGACTAACCGGAGATAGTTGCGATTTGTTCCTGTTCGGGGCTCCGACCACTGTTCTGACGGCGCGTCTCGACCTCAGAACTTCGTATCTATGGAGTGTCGTTAGGGAATTGCCTCTGCCTGGTCGCAGTTCCGGACAGGCCACAAATAGTTGTGCCGCTGAGATCACATCCGGTTTATAGAGGATTGAATCTCTGCGAGCAGATGTCCCCGAAGGCGCCTCGGCGGAAGGTCCAGATCTAGGCGCCTACTTGTCTGGTATTGGCACGTTCCTCCAATGATCGGCGCAGACCAGAAATTCTCGCAGGAAGAGAGCAGCGAGCGAACGTGCCAGCACGCCCCAGGCAGAAGTCACGACCTAATGCCGATCTCACGGAGAGAATCCAATCCATTCTCGCGAGTAGGGGTCTCACGCTCTACCAGGCATCGCAAAGGTCGGAAACATTGTACGGTCGTTCTTCCCCGTATTTCGTTCCCCACAATCTCTACTACGACCTCCGCGGTGGAACGTTCAGCCCGAGCATTTACCAGTTCGTTGCCTTCAGTCGCATTACCGGGTATCGCCTGTCAGACTGGCTGCGCGTCTTCGGGGCTGACCTCGAAAACATTGCCCGCTTGCAGGTCTCGCTGCCATCATCCCGCACGATTCTTCTGGACTCTTCCCTCACTGACCCCTATGCCTGGGTTCCGTGGCTCCGAAACAGAGTAGGCAATGTTCCTGCGCCCCCGATCGCGCCGCTCGGGCAGTTGCTGGAATTGTCTCGTCCCCAGCGAATTCGTTCCCTGTCAGGAACCGGGAAACGAGGTTTCCTATATGCAAAGATCGGATACCAAGATGCACTGGCTTTTCCAGATCTGCTCCCGGGAAGCATCGTACGCGTGAACCCAAACATTCCGGACGAACCTGTCCTCCGAGCGAATGGTATATCCAGCCGTATATTCCTCATCGAGCATCACAAGGGTTTCTTTTGTTGCCGCCTGCGTGCCCTTGGAGACAGTGTCATCGTGCCGGTCAGTACACAACCCTCTTACGCCGAGGTCGAGCTGCGGCGTCCAGACGAGGCAAGGCGCCTAGGCATAGTGGATCTCGAGATCCGGCCTTTACTGAAGGCCGAACAGCCTGAAGTTCCAGAGGAGCTAGCAAAGCAGTGGAAACCGCGCCCATTGTCCCGGGAAGGAAAGGTTGGCCCACTGCTGCGCAGCGCCCGTATCACCATGCGCTTATCGCTGCGCAAAGCATCGGGAGCGAGTCGCAAGATCGCGGATATTCTCGGGGATGACCGATACTTCATCTCTCCCAGTTCTCTCTGCGACTACGAGCTTCTCAACACGGCACCGCGTCACTTTCAGACGGTGATTACTCTTTGTTCGCTCTACGGTTTGTCACTGCAGACACTTTTGAAAGCAATTGGGATTGGTCCAGAAGAAGCTGGGAGCGAACCGATGCCCGATCATTTCGTTTCCAGATTCCTGCACGTGGAGTCCTCCGAAAAACCGGATAGGGAGTTGGAGGGTGGAGGCTTCCTTGAGCAGCTACTTGCACGATGCGAGGAAGTACCGTTTTTCCTGCGTGAATCCATCGGGCCACTTTCTGGCCTGGACGACCCTTCTCTGGACGACTTCTTCTGGATCGGCGGCAAACACGATGTTCTCCATCCTTACCTGGCAAACGGCCTGCTGGCCCTCGTGAATCGCCGTCGGAGGAGGCCCTTCCATTTCACGTCCAAGCAGTTATGGCAACAACCACTGTATGTTCTTCTCCGGCGTGACGGAACCTATCTGTGCGCTTGCTGTGGCATTGAGAACGGCACCCTGATTGTCCATCCCTACTCCCAACACTTCCATCGTCCGGAGCAGTTCCGTTACCACCACGACGTCGAAGTGGTCGGGCAAATTGTCATGATCGCAAGAAAGCTCGCGTAAGTTGTCGAGTTACCGGACGAATCGAGTCGTCGATTGGCTTCAAGATCCTGCTAGTTATTAGGGAAATCCGCCGAATTGATCGAAAAGCGAACACCTCACTCATTTTCTGGACAAGCCTAACCATACCTGCATACTCTCGCTTCAAGGTGGAGTTGTTGTCCTTTCTCTCGCATGAGCGAAGCCGCTGGTCGTCCTGGCTCCCGAGCGAACTCCGCTGGCTCTCAAAACAGATCCGACCACTTCTGCACTGGCACGTGGCCAGTTTCCTGTGCATCACAGCCGGGAGTCTTCTGGCACTTCTCACTCCGCTCGTGCTCAAGTGGTTGATCGATCAAATCATTCCGCAGAAAAATGCAGGGCTGCTTCTATTGGCGGTCGGGCTGATCTTCCTGGGTTACCAGGGCAGGATGGCACTCACCAGCCTGGGCAGCTACTTGATGTTGAGCGCAGCCCAGAAAATGGGCCTCACGTTGCGGGTGGCCCTGCTGCGCCACCTCGACACGCTCTCCGCCGATTACTACGAGACCACGCCGGTAGGTAGCGTGATGTATCCGCTCAAAGAGCCGATCGAAGAAGTCGCGTATTTCGGGTCCGACCTCCTGCCTGCGATTTTGCGCATGCTCCTGACGACCAGTTTCACACTGGCGACCATGTTCTTGCTCAGTCCAGTATTGACGCTGGCGGTTGTTCCCCTTGTTCCGGCCTTTCTGGTCACACGGCACCACTTCCGGAGCCGGCTCACATCTAACGCCGACGCAGTGCAGGACGATCGACTCGCATGGAGCAACTTCTTGGAGGAACATCTGTCCTCCGTGATCCCCATCCAACTATTGGGACAGGAGAAACGCCAGGAACGAAGGGCCTTCCGGCTCCTGGCCCATGCGGTCAGATCGCAGCAAAAGCTATTCACCACGGGTGTTTGGTTTACTGTATGGAGTTCCCTGGCGGTTGTTCTGGCCATGTGTGCAGTTATAGGCTACGGCGGCGAGAGCGTCGTGGCAGGAACGTTGAGCGTAGGAAGTTTGGTAGCGTTCTACGGATTCGTCACACAACTCTTTGAACCTCTCAGTGGCGCCGCCGACCTCTACGCGAGGGCCCAGAAAACCTTTGCCAGTATCCGGCAAGTGCAGTCTGCTTTTGCCCTGTGCCCGAGCGTGGCAAATGCCGCCGCCGCCGTCCAGCTTTCGAAGGAACACCCTCCGCACATCGAATTGGTGGCTGTCGAGTTCGGCTATCAGAGGCAGAGGGACATGCTTCACATTCCTGCTCTGCGAATCCTTCCGGGCGAACACGTCGCCATGGCCGGCGAGAACGGGGCTGGGAAAAGCACACTCGCAAAGCTGATGACGCGGCTCTATGACCCAATTCGTGGGTCCATCCGCTTTGGAGGCGAAGACATCCGGAACATTCGACTGGAGAGTCTGCGCCGGCACATCTGCTACTTGCCCCGCGACCCGGTCTTGTTTGACGGAACACTCGCCTCCAACCTTCGTTTCGTGCAGCCGGTTGCAACTGACCACGATTTGCAGGAAGCCATTCGTAAAGTCGGACTCTCACCTTTTGTCGCTGCGCTCCCCGATGGCCTCCGCCAACGGATCGGGCCGGGAGGCTGCCAACTATCCGGTGGCGAGCGTCAACGGCTTGCTATCGCAAGAGCCCTTCTGCAACAACCTCGGGTTCTGATCCTCGACGAAGCAACTTCTTGTCTTGATCCGTTTGCTGAAGCATTCGTTCTTCAGAATATTCGGCGTGACCTCAACGGTTCGACACTCATTGTCATCTCCCATCGCCTTTCCACATTCTCCGCATTCGGAAGAGTTCTTGTTCTTTCGGGCGGGCGGATCGTGAACGACGGTCCGCCCGATTTGTGCATGATTGCTCAGGGCTCTCACTCTCAGCTATTCATTTCCACAGCTGCTGCGACACTGGAGAGAGACCCCACAAGCGCCAACCTAGGTTAAATTCCAAAGGTACGTAAAGTCCCACAGGAATTGGACCGGCTGAGGGAGTCTCGCCTCAGATCCCCACGGTCGGAACCTCGTCCTGGTTAAGTTAAGCCCTATCGACCGATTGCAACGACAGATGCTCTACCGCGTCCTTGAGTAGCTCTCGGTGGTGTGGTCAATCAATGATCGCGATCGCGTCAACTTCGATCAGGTAGTCGGGGGACAGCGTCGCTACGCCGAGCACCACGTCCGCTGGCTTGTGATCTCCGAACAGCGCTATCCGCGCCTTTTCAATAATCGGCAAGCATTCGTCGCGTTTGTAATTGACCACGTAGATTGTGATCCTGGTGACCTGCGCTGGCCGCGCACCGGCAGCAGCAAGTGCTCGGCCGAGATTGCCGAACACCTGGCGGGCCTGAGTAGCAAGATCACCAGGGCCAACAAGCTTGCCATGTATGTCTTCGGGCTCCTGGCCCGAGACGAATACCATCTTGCTTCCCGTCGCAACGACGACCTGGGTGTACGTTTGCGGAGTAGGCAGATCCTTGGGATTGATGCATTCGAGCGTCATTGCTTAGGTCTCCTGCTATGCTTAAATTCCAACATTCCAACAAAGGCACGTAAAATCCACAGGAATTGGACCTGCTGAAGGCGGTTAGCCGACAAACTATTCCTATGAGCCGCCCGGTCCTTTCCCTCAAAGAAGTCTGCCGCGAGCCTTTTCATTCAAGGGAGAGCCAATCGAGCAAGTTCACGGGCGCGCAGGATGTTAGTCATCGCATTGCCTAGTTCGCGCACCATCGTTCTGCGTCTTGGTGAGCAAACTCCGCTGGAACGGACCAAGACTCTTTAGGCAGCGAGCGTTGCCGCGCCCCATGCAAGAAGAACGATACCCGTGACGCGCGCAAACCACGGGCCCTGGGGGGCAAGCTTCTCCAAGAGCACGACAGTCGCTAGAACCGCGATCCAAAGCAAATTCATGATGCCGCCAACGAATAGCAGCGCCATCAGCACCCAACAACAGCCCACGCAGAAGGCTCCATGCTCGATCCCCATGCGCACGGCCCCCAGCCTGCCGGATCTCCTATGCTGAGAAAGAAATGCTGCAGGGTTGCGACAATGATTTAGACATCTATGCTTCCAGCTAGACAGCTGGTAGATTCCCGCGAGGATCAGAATGGCTGCGGACAAACCTGCCTTTGTCGACGCCATCCACATCGCGGAGATGCCGCCCGATGCTTCGAGGCCTCTTTGCAGTAGGGTTGCAAAAAAAGAGAAGCCGAACCACGTCAGCAAATAACCGCCAGCAAAGGCAGCCGCTGGTACAACGCCTCTCCCGAGTTGATCTTTGCCTTGAGCGTACCGCGTCGCCCGTGCATAGAGCAGGATCATGGGCGCAGCGCTCGGCGTCATCATCGCAATCATCATCACCCACCACATGAGCAGCATGATGATCCAATATGCTGAGGTCCATCCGGCGGGATGGAAAGGCATCCCGGCCATGCGATGCGGGAACAGCCAGGCCTTGGTCATGCTCCTCGCGGACATTCCGGTGCCGGCGCCGGTAAGGATGTAGGTCCATGAAAGGAGGCTGATTGCTGCCAGACCGCCGAGCACGATCCAACGGTCACGCCGCAGCAGACGCTCGGTCAGCGATGTTTCCTGGCTGCCCATCTCAAACCGGGCGATGCCGCACCACGCCCTTATTGTTGAGATGAAGATGGGCGAACTGACCATAGCTCGCCTTCAAGTCGAGTTGGACCTTCCCCTGTGTCTTGGTCGTACCGCTACCAATCTCGGCGATCTCGTATTCGAAGCCGTTCGGCAAGTCGATGCGCGCCCTGGTCTCCGCCCCGGTTACTGGATTCTTGATCGGCTCGCCCACGCTCTCGATCAACCCAGTAACGGCGTATCGTCCCCTCCGAGCTTCCACGTCCACGTTGAAGTCAATCTTGGCAAAGATTGGATCATGGACCTTCTCTAGGGTGGAGAAGAATACGGCGAACATGGTGGCCATCGGCTCTGTATCCTGACCCGACATGATTTTAAGCAGCGCCTCGCGCTGCTCGCCATCGGCGCGTTCATCCACAAAGGGCTGACACTTGCCATGGCCCTCGTGTACCGGGCCCGGCCACTGAAAGATCCCGCCCATGCGAAGATCATCGAGCTTGATCGCGCCGTAATGACCCTCCTCAATCTCCAGTGCGACGGCGGCCTCGCAGAAACCGTAGGTGGGTAGAGCATTGAACTGGCACGGGCACCCGTATGAGCAATTGCAGTTGGAAAACTCTTTAGCCTTGATTTCCCAAGGTGTCATTGGCTTCTTCCTTCATTGTCGCAGCTTATAGCATCTCGCGAATTCCTGAAGCTAGCGTAGCCGTAGCGGTGCGCGTAAGAAATTAGGATTTTTTCGGAGTCAGTGTATCGCGAATCTGAAATCACAAGGAAACCCGTTCATCTTAGGAACCCACGTGCTGCATAGTATACGAGAACTCAAACGGGAGCCTCTGATTCCGAGAGCATTTGTGGAAAAATGCACTCACTTGACGATTGACGGACGACCCCGACTCAACGCGATTAGGTAAGGGTTGCCGACAAACCGATAATTGACGAGCATCGGTCTACCCTGCGGTGTCATCGGGGTCGACCGGAACGCGTTCGCCACGGTTGCAAACATCTCAGAAGCTGTCGAAGTCGTTCAAAGATCACAGTTCATGTTTGAAGTAGCAGAGCTGTTTACGTGGCGCGCATTGAAGAGTCTGAGTAGGCAACCGTAATGGCGAAGGTGCACGCGACAGAAGTTTCTACGTCTTCAAGGTGAACTTGCGAACGTCGAGATAGGACTTCACCGCTGTGGCGCTGCCCTCAGAATTCGCCAGGCCCACATAGCCATCAGGTCGTATGAGATAGACGGCATTGCGTACTAGGCCCGCTCGTCTCATCTCCGGGCACCATGGAAACGCGTGCAGCCGCAGTTTCCGTTCATCACACATTGGCCGCATTTCAGGCGCGGCGTCCCCATACACGTGGACCTGCCAGTTCAACGAAGTGAGTGGCCCGAAGTTGTCGTTCTCGGTACCGTTCAAGTTCGTCTTCACCCACGGCAGACGATCGCCGCCGTGAATCGTTCCCGCCCGCCCCTCGCTCAAGCTGCTTCCACGGTAGTTCACCGCCGTCTGTGAAACGGTGCGAAACATGTAGCGTCGAACGGCTCTGAACTTGAAAAGGGCCGGCATGAAGATCGGCACGATGTCGAGTCGCACCAATCGAGCGATGAGGCCGGGGCTGGTGACGGCCGTGAAGGCTTGATCGGTCGTCGCAACCAAACGCTTAGCGAAAGCGATTCGTTCTGGTTCATAGCTATCGAGGAGCAACGCATCTGCCTGTCGGTGCAGGACCGAAGCGAGCTTCCAGGCAAGGTTCACCGCGTCGCCGATCCCAGTGTTCATGCCCTGTCCGCCGACGGGGCTGTGGATGTGCGCGGCATCACCGAGCAAAAATGCGCGCTGCTTGCGAAAATGATCGGCGACCCGGTGGTGCACGCGATAAGTAGAGAACCAATTTACGCGCTTGACATCGATGCGCATCCACTCGATCACGCTGTGGCTAACGTCTTCCCAGTCCAATTTGTCGTGCTGGCCTTCGGCGGCCTTGCTCACTGTGCCGACGAGACGCACGTGCCCCTCCTCCTTCAATGGGAAGACTGCCAAAAAATCGGCTCGTTCCAAGCCGACATGCACGTCGCCATTCATTACCTCTCCGCTCCCTTCGACGTCGGCGACGTAAAAGAGATGGCTGTACACTCCGCCCGGAAATCCTATCTCCAACCCTTCGCGCACTGCGGAGTGCGCGCCGTCGCACCCGGCGAGATAGATTGCTTCACAAGTCTCCAATCCACCATCCGACAGCTTTAGACGAGCGACCACACGATCGGCTGCGATCTCGAAGCTCAAGAGCTCCGTACGGCGATCGATTTGTATGCCTAACTCGGCCAACCGATCGATCAACAAACGTTCGTGCTCGTCCTGGGGAAAGACCAGCGCAAAAGGAAATGGACTTACGCCCGCTCCCAAATCGCCGAAGACCGCGCGTGCGGACCTCTCGCCGGCTACCCAGAGATTTGCGGCGGTGATCTTCCGTCCACGCTCGACCACTGCGTCAGCGAGGCAGACCTGGCTATACAGTTCGAGCGTCCGTGCCTGCACCGCCAGCGCACGGGAGGTCGTACCCGGCTCCGCCGTCTTATCGATGATCCTTACGCGTACACCAAGCCGCGTCAGCCACAGGGCTAACACCAGGCCCGTCGGTCCTGCGCCGATGATCAGGACGTCAGTTTCGCGAGTCGCCGATGCATTCATGTTCTAATGTCGTTTGCAAACCTAGTGCAGAGAATTTAAAAACTGAGTTTCAGCACCCTGCTAGCTTAGCCTAGTCTGGAGAAGTCGTGAAGGTTTGCGATGAGCGTGCGTTGCTGTCGGATCACGGGCAAACCTTCCGTAATCCGGTAAGGTAAGAGTTGCCGACCACACGTCCCGGAGCGAAATTCCGGTAACAGGACATCACAGGCTGTTAGCAACGAGCGGCGCGCCCGCGTGGACCTACGCAGCGTCTTGCGCCCTGCGTGCCACAGACCTGTTGCAGCGCCAGTCTTCTACCCGCGGGGGTTGACCGGTACCCGGATTCGGTAACGGTCAAATCTCAATTCGGCAGAAACAATAAAGAAATTGCTGCGTTGTGCCGAAGGGCGTCTGGTGCACCTCCGTAGAGCTTCCAAGTAGGTGGAAGCGAAAGCCAAATTCCTTGTGTAACGAGTCCGCGTTGTAGCGGACCACGTCGAGACCGCTGCATTTTGTTGGACCCTCTGGCCCGAACGTGCTGACGATGACGTGGCCCCCAGCCTTCACCGCGTTGGCCACTTGGCGGACATAAGCCATACGTGCCTCTGGTGCAGACAGAAAATGGAACACGGCGCGATCATGCCACACGTCGTAAGAACAAGGCTCCAGTTCCGTGCTCGTGATATCGCCGACAAGCCAATGGATATCTTCTGAGGCGGCCCCAGCCGCTTCTTCGTCACATCGATCGCGGTTTGCGAAATATCGAGAACGGTGATGTTCCCGTACCCGCGAGCAACTAGATCATCAACCAGCGTAGATTCCCCACCCCCCACGTCGATGATCGAGGCGAGAGGTCCATGCGCTGCATGTTCGATGAGCTCAAGCGACCTTTCGAGGTGTGGACGATACCAACTGACTGCGTCCTGCGCCTTCGTGCCGTAGACTTTCTCCCAATGGGTCTGAGCATCCATACCAATCTCCGTAGTTGATAGACTGTTGCTAAATCATAAGCCGTTTTCACGGAGGCTGGCGACGGAATCTCTGTATGCCCTTCTACAAAAATCACATCTATCCGCATCTGGTGGCCGCGCTGGGCAATCCCAAACCCTTTCAGGACATACGTCGGCGTATCGTCCCAATGGCTCAGGGAACGGTCCTCGAAATCGGTGTCGGACCGGGCGTTAATTTCCCCCACTACGACGCCACGAAAGTGACCAAAGTCTTTGCCTTGGAACCGAATCCGGGGATGATTCCACGCGCGGAAGAACAAGCGCGGCTGACGAAGCTGAACATCGAATTCTTGGATTTACCGGGCGAACGGATTCCACTAGCGGAAAGCAGCGTTGACACAGTGGTTAGTACGTTTACCTTGTGCACGATTCCAGGCGTAGTAGATGCGATTCAGGGGATCGCACGAGTCCTGAAACCGGGTGGCAAGTTCATTTTCTTCGAGCACGGACTTGCTCCTGATCCTCCGGTTCGCCGCTGGCAGCAAAGGACCGAGCCGCTTTTTCAGTGGGCTTTTGAAGGGTGCCATGTAACACGCGACATCCCATCGCTCATTAGGGACAGCGGATTCACGATTGAGGAGATGGATACAGGCTACCTTGCCCCGTTTCCCAAGTCGGGGTCCTATTGCTTTTGGGGCGTAGCACTTCCTAAACAGTGAAGTCGACCTGTCGCATTTTTCGGCCTGAGTACCCATAAAAGAAACACTTGACCTTGGATACGGTTCCAAGGTCGATAATGCTTGTTAAGGGGAGTCCGCATGTCCGCTCTGAAATTGACGGTTAGCCAAGTTGCTCGTATCGCCGGCGTTGGGCCGGACAGTATCCGCCACTATGAGCGAATCGGAATCGTGCCGAAGGCAGAGCGATCCCCCGCTGGGTACCGGCTCTGGACTGCGCGAGAAGTCCAGTACCTGAAGTGGGCGGCCTCGGCAAAGCGAGCAGGTTTCACGCTTCATGAGTTGGCCGAAATCTTTCGCATGTATCGCGCAGGAAGTGCCCCCTGTCGCACAGTCCGAGATCTCCTCCAGCGGAAACTCGTTGATCTGGATCGGGAGGTTGACGAACTGTCGAATCTGCGTGATCAACTGAGACGGGTGTTCATTCGATGGAGAAAGCGGCTGCGCCGAGCCTCGTCCGGCGACTTTGTTCCGCTGTTTGATGACCTGCACGACATGCCCGTCACGCAATCAACCACGGCTTTGAAGCGGAAAAACCGCAAAGGAGGAAAGCAATGATCTACGCTCTGGTGACTTTTCATGTTCAGCCGTCCAAGATCGCTGAGTTCGAATCTCTTCATCGCGCCCTTGCGCGATTTATCAGCGGGCAACCTGGATGCATTGCGGTAAAGGTTCACCGATCAATGAAGGATCCTCACGAGTATGTCGTATACGGAACCTGGGAAGGCAAAGAGGCCTGGGAGCGCGCGCATCAGAGCGCAGAATTCAAGACACAGTTCCAGAACCTGCCGATCGAGCGGCACACGCTCTCAAGCGCGAGCTTCTTTGAGGTAGCCTATGCCTACCAGGGAGGAGAAACTTGCGCCGCGCGTAGTTGAAACCTGAAGAGGGTGAAAAAATAAATACCATAAATTCCCAAGAAGTCGCCATGCGGGAAACGGCGCTTCTCGATTGTGGGCGAATAACGGGCAACCCTGACCTAACGCGATTAGGTAAGGGTTGCCGATCACTCGGAATGCGGGGTTGCACGCCAAGCGTTAAGCGACTCTCGGCATCCGTTGAATCGAGTTTAATGGCTTTGGAACAATGCCAGAGGAATCGCATCCCCCTCGGCGCGGCAGCCTGCATTGTTGGGATGCAGATGGTCTCCACTGTCGTAATTCGGGAGCAGTTGCGCAGGGTGATCCGGATCGCGTACAACCGCATCGAGATCCACCACGCCGTCGAATTCTTTGCTGCTGAGAATCCAGGCGTTGACCTTCTGTCGCATCCTTTCTTTCTCAGGAGTGAAGAAAGTGATCCGAGGCCCCGGCGGCCCCAAATCCAAAAACGAGTTTTCGAACGGTGGGTTCGTCGTGCCGATGATTCGAATTCCCTTTTGATGGGCCCTTGAAATGAGCTGCCGATAGCCGGCGATTATACTTTCGGCCTTGATGCCCTCCGTAGCAGGTGTAAGCGAGCCGGGCATCGCGATGTCATTAATTCCTAGGCCAACGATCACGTACTTAACACCGGATTGCGCGAGTACGTCGCGGTCGAAACGTGTCAGGCCCGCTTGTCCGAGAACTGACCCAAATCGACCGCCGGCCGCTTCCATAGGGCTGTCATTCAATAGCCGATTCCCGATGATCCCTTCATTCAGGACGCCCAATTCCGCTTTCCCGCCGGAACTCTTCTGCAACTGCTGTGCCAGCACGTCAGGCCAACGCCCATTGCTGTCGGACTCAGTTCCATCTCCATCCGTGAGCGAGGAGCCAAATGCGACGATGGCTGCGCCGCGCGCGGAGGCCTCCACGTCCACCCCAGTTAGGAACGGCCACGTATGGATTTTCTCCGCCACCGGAAACTTCGCGTTCGCCGTAGCGTCCCCGGTCTGGGAAACGTAGCTCGTCTGTAAGGCCAGAACGTGCAGCGTTTTCACCTCGGTGCTCTCGGGTAGGAACAGACTGACAGCCAGATCCGACAGAGCCGGTGCCTCCAACGCGACCGGATCGCTCACAACCATCGATCCTGAAGCAACAGTCGTGGACGACTTCCCCTCGAACGTCAGGGTTCGGTCAGACTTCGGATCGATGTCCGCCACGTCCGTTCGACGGGCAATGTGTGTGCTGCCGATCACTAATGGATGATCGCCAAAGGTGTTCGAGATCTTAATCCGTACTCTTGTCCCGCCAGTGCTGACGTGCACGATAAGGCGCAGAGTTTGGTTCCGGAAGCTTTTAACATGCCCGGGCTCCGGAGGCTGCGGAGCCATTGCCCACGTTCCGATCCACTGTTTGCCGCTGGGATTCTGCGCCGTTGCCAGCAATGACAGCAGTCCAATGAGAACGCACGTAAATGAATTCGCAAACAGTCTGTTCATGGCGCACTCTCCACAGAAATGTCTTGCTGACATGAATATAGTTAGACGCTGGATAGCGGTTGCAGTGTATCAGGATCAATCTTGCCGCCTACGCGCCCAGAATCGTGCTGGTGGCAGTCGGCAATATTCAGGTGGATGCTCCTAACGAATTCCGACCTGTCCTCGCACGCTATCAATCAACTTCTTGGAATCGTAGCCGATCCCGGCCTTGAACACCGTCTCAACATTCTCAATCTCGTCAATCTGTTTTGAGGGATCGCCTTTGATCAACACGAGGTCCGCCTGTTTGCCGGGCGCGAGGGTGCCAATTCGATCCTGTTGGCCAAGATAGATTGCGCCATTTTCTGTGGCGAGGTGAACGGCTTCCACCGGAGTGAATCCCGCTTCCACAAGTAACTCGATTTCACGCTGATCGCCGAAACCTGGCAGCACGCCACCGTTTCCAGTCGGATCAGGGCCGGCAAGTAGCAAGCCACCCGCCTTGGCGAATGCCAGCTCAAAATCCATTTCTTTGCGCAAGAGCGCCGTCCTCGGCGAGTCTAAAGGCACTCTGGCACGCGCGGTGAGGTAGCTTTGCGCCGATTCGGCGGACATCGCATCCAGGGTGCGCTGCTGCAACTGCGGTCGTCCCGGCACGCCGGCCTCAAACACCGGCAGCGTGGAAGTCACGGCGACATGATGGGTCACGAGATTGTGGATCAACTCCTGCACCTGCGGTCCATTTACGTCCAGTTTGATCCAGGTGCTGTTGCCACCACCCGACGGGCACACATCTGGCTTCTTGTCCGCCACGAATTCGGTGTCGGCAAAGACGGGTCCATGCTCCAAATCGTCGATTCCCAAGGCGACGGCTTCCGGCCAGGTCACGGAGCACAGATGCCCTGTCAGCTTCTGCTTGTGCGCGTGTGCCTGCTGAATCGCCACTCCCAGCTCTTCGCGCGTGATGTTCATGTACGCCTTGTACGACGTCATGCCTTCCGCCGCCCAGTAGTCCACCATGCGTTTCGCATCATCGGGCCCGGTCAGTTCATGCATCTGCGCAAATCGCGTCGGCGCGCCCTCCAGGTAGGGTGCCGTCAGATCAATCCTCGGTCCGGGCATCAGGTTCGCGTCGATCCGGCCCTTGATTTTCAGGTCGGTGTAGGGTTCCAGGCTCCCGGTTGTACGCAGTGTTGTCACGCCAACTGCCAGATAGAGTCGCGGCGCTGTGTAAGGGATCTCGGCAACGAACAACCCCGGCTCGCCAACTTTTCCATCGACAACTTGCACTGCGTACGAATCGGTGTAGTACAGATGGTCGTGCATTCCAACCAGACCAGGGATGACCGTGTAGCCAGAGCGGTCCATGCGTTGCGCACCTTGAGGGATTTGGGCGGACGCATCCGGGCCGATGAATTGTATTCTGCCGTTCGCGATCACGACCGCCTGGTCTGTCTTCGCCGGCGTACCTGTTCCATCGATAACTCGGACATGGTCAAGAACGAAGATTGGCGTATCAATGCTCACGAAGTCCGCGACGCCACTCGGCTTCTGGGTTTGCGCAAGGGTCATCGCGCTAATGAGCAATGAGGCGAATGGAAACAGAAAACGCATCTCACACCCCGCAAGATCCGCCATTGAGAACTTGGCAGGAAGGCTGCAATTTTACACCAGCGTTTCTTTGCGCGATTAGCCGAACTTGGTGGCGGGGTGGAGCGGACTGAGAGTCCGTCACGCGATGTAACCCCACCGAGGCACCCGGCTGAACCATCGACTCCGGGTGGATAACGGGCAGACCTGGGAAGTAATTCTTAAGTTAGCGTTTATCGGGCGAGACCCCCGCGAACTCTCGTCATAAGTGCAGGCTAATTCACGACCTTACCTTTTGCGGAGCATGCCTTGGGACGCACTTACTGCGGCGAATAGGGCCCAAGAGTGAACACATTGATTATTTCCGCACGAGAAACACGAGAGGTATCTTGTTGACCCACAGCAAGATGTATCCAGCTATGTTGCTTTACCGAAAGTTCTCAACTTTCACTGGCTTTCAACTGACCAGGAGTGTCAGAGTGCATCCCAGACATCCGAAGTGGCAGGGCAAGTAAGAGAGTCTTCCGATGCACAGGGTTTCCGACACAGTCCGCACCACCCACAGCCAGGACGGCGCCATCGTGCTGGATGTCCGGCAAGGTCAGATGTTCAACATCAATTTCGTTGGGTCGCGAATCCTCGAACTTCTCAAAGGTGGGTCCACCGACTCAGGGATCGTCGACCAGATCAGCCACGAGTTCGGTGTTAGCCGAGAGCTAGCGGAGAACGATGTGCGGGAGTTTCTCCTGAGCTTGAAGAAGTGTCACCTGGTCGAAGAGCACGAATCGGGCGTGGCGGTCTGAGCTGGGACCAAGATTATGGAATCAACACAACAGTCCGATCGAGAGACCTATCGCGCCATTGTGCTCGGGCAGGGTGGGAATGAACTGCTCTTGAAACCGGCTGGCGAGGGTTTTCTTCTGCTCTCGGTCGAGATTCCTCGATGGCAGCGGCTTGCCGAGAACATGACGGTTGCTATCAGGAACGAATGGGGCCAGGAAGCGATTTGTCTTTTCAACCCGGATGTCAGCGATCCAGTCACCGCCCCCAACGACCACAACTACCAGGTCATGGAATGCTCCGGGCCAACTCGGCCCCACCCAGGTGCCGAGTGGGTTCCTGTGTCGTCGTTGTCCGAGCGAACCTTTGCCGATCCCGCGGATCAGGTCGCAGTGCAGCGGTCTTTGGCTGAATGCCGAGATGCGGGTGCTGTGGCGCTAAGACCTTTCGCAAGACTCGGCTGGTTCAGAGAGTTGCAGGGATGGATCGAAGAAGTAATCGGGCCACTGGGGTTCCATCTGGCGGGAAGTTTTTCCCAGTTGAATGCAAGCCCATCGTTCAGCTTGGTTCGGTTCGAGACGAGCGGCCCCGCTGTATGGTTCAAGGCGGTCGGCAACCCTAATCTCCGTGAATTTCCGATCACGCTGACGCTAGCGCAACTCTTTCCGAACTATCTTCCACGAATCCTCGCCATCCATCCGGAGTGGGACGGATGGCTTACGCGCGAGGTTGACGGGAAAGTTCTCTGTGAGGTCCACGAGCCCGCGCCTTGGGAGAGATCGGTGGCGGCTCTGGCCAAGTTGCAGATCGACTCCATCGACCAGAGCCCCCGGATCCTCGCGACGGGTGCGCGTGACTTGGGTGCAGCTGCACTGTCCAAACTCATTCAGCCCTTCATCGAGATCATGGCGCAACTGATGGAACGGCAAACGAAAGTCTCGCCACCTGTTCTCGGCCGGAAGGAACTGCTCTTACTAGGTGATCGCGTACAGGGTGCGCTTGATGCTTTGGAGGCTCTGGCAATTCCTGAGACGCTCGGGCATCTTGATCTGAACCCGGGAAACATCATTGTTTCGCCAAGCCGATGCGTGTTCCTGGACTGGGCGGAAGCGTATATCGGAAATCCTTTCCTCACCTTTCAATATTTGCTCGAACACCTCCGACGAACGAGTGGGGAACATTCGGCCGATGAAACCAGGGTAGTCGAATCGTATGTTGCCCAGTGGCGTCGAATCGCGCCACGCGATGCGATTGCTGCGGGCTTGGCCCTTTCTCCCCTGTTGGCGGTCTTTGCCTATGCAGCCGGCACTGGGATGTTTTGTGATCAGGAGCGGCTACCGGATCCACAATTCGCAGGATACTTGCGCAGTTTGGCGCGACGGATGAGCCGCGAAGCAGGCAATTGGACTAACCGGGGGGAGAAATGCAGTACGCAAGCGATCGCTCACCAGGCTTAGAAGGTCGCGTAAGCGATAACGGAACCCGTCTTTTCTCAAGTAAGCGGAATCCAATCGCCAAGCACATTCTTATCCTCAGAGCCTATTCAGAGCTGATTCACTTCGATCGCTATTTGGTACGCGGAGATTTCGCGGCACTTTATCAGGCAGTCCGAACATATCCTCTCGCTCAAACCGGGATCGGACCGACCGCCGTCGATCGGATCTGCCATGCCGTTGACATAGCTTGCATTTGGTACTGGAAAGAAGTGCTCTGCCTTCAGCGATCGGCTACTACTACGTGTTTGCTAAGAAGCGGCGGCGTTTCGGCTGAGATGGTGGTGGGTGTTCAACAAATGCCGTTTAAGGCACACGCTTGGGTTGAGGTAAATGGGCGTGTAGTGAACGACAAACCATACACGCGGGACATGTACATGGTGCTCGATATCTGTTAATCGCGATTGACGGGGAAGCGACTCAAAGTTATGAGCATGCAGTTCGGGAAATACAACTTCGACGGTCGCGTATTGAATTCGAAAGAGTTCGATCAGGTTCGTGAGATGTTGGCCCGCTGTTCGCCCGACACAGACGGCTTTTTTCTGGATGCCAACGTGGGGATGCTATATCGCGCATTCCACACAACAGAACAATCCCACCGCGAGAAACAGCCCTTTGTCTTGGAATCCGGAGTCGTTGTCACATGGGATGGTCGCCTCGACAATCGAAAAGAATTGATTGCCGGATTGGGAGGCCAGGTCTCGAATAGCGCGACCGATGTGGCGATCGTGGCAGCTGCCTATGGGCGCTGGGGGAGAGATTGTTTTCGAAAGCTGATCGGCGATTGGGCAATGTCGCTATGGGACCCGACGGCTGACATGGTCATTCTGGCCAGGGATTTCGTGGGCACTCGCCAACTTTACTATTCGATTGCAAAAGATCACGTCACTTGGAGCACCATTCTGGACCCTTTGATCCTGTTGGCCGGCCATTCATTCGAGCTGGAGGAAGAATATGTGGCCGGCTGGCTGTCATTCTTCCCGGCACCTCAGTTGACCCCTTATCGCGGCGTAAGCGCAGTTCCGCCCTGCTCCTTCGTCTGTTTGTCGAAAGAAACGTGGCAGACCCACAAGTACTGGGACTTCGATGCGAGGAAGCGACTTCGGTACCGGACGGATGCTGAATATGAAGAACACTTTCGCATTATGTTCCGCGACTCCGTTAAGCGTCGGCTCCGCTCCGACTCTCCGGTACTCGCAGAACTCAGCGGTGGAGTCGATTCGTCCTCAATCGTCTGCGTTGCCGACGATATTCTGGCTCGCGAAGGCGGCCCAAGACTTGACACGGTTTCCTACTATGACGATTCCGAACCAAACTGGAATGAGCGCCCGTTTTTCACAAAGATTGAAGAAAGGCGAGGGCGTGCAGGTTGTCACATCAATATCGGTAGGAATGACCGTGACGATGTGGCTTGCAATCCCACACAGTATCAGTTGACCCCCGCTTCGGCGGGGAAGGAAAGCGACGCTTACCTTCAATTTGCAGCTTCGCTAATCGCGGCCGGAAACCGCGTGATGTTGAGCGGAATTGGCGGTGACGAGGTGCTGGGTGGCGTTCCAACCGCCGTACCCGAACTTGCCGATCTGCTCGCGAGTGTCCGAATTGCGACCTTCGCTCGCCAGCTCAAAGCTTGGGCACTAAACACGCGGAAGCCATGGATTCACCTATTTCGCGACACTCTCCACCTCTTTTTATCCCCTCTAATGTCCATCGGCGGTTCATCGGGGCAGGGCCAGCAACCCTTCTGGATCAAGGCCGACTTCATCAAACGAAACCAACGCGCCTTCGAGGGGTATAGATCGCGCGTCAAGATAGCTGGTCCACCACCCAGCCTACAAGAGAATCTTTTCACGCTGGAGAGTCTGCGGAGGCAGCTTAGCTGTTTAATCCTGCCCACTGAGCCACCCTATGAGCAACGCTATCCCTATCTGGATCGCGATTTGTTGGAATTTCTATATGCCATTCCCAGGGAACAGCTGGTGCGGCCAGGTCAACGTCGCTCGTTGATGCGTCGTGCGCTCAACGGCGTTGTTCCCGACGAGGTGCTGAACCGAAGGCGAAAGGCGTTCGTAAGCCGGGCACCGATGATGACGATTTCATCGGAATTGGCAAGACTCGGAAACAAGAGAGAGTTGATGATCAGCGCATTCGGCGTGGTTGATGCAAACCATCTCGCGGATGAAATGCGCAAAGCCAAGGACGGAGGCGAGGTGGTCATTGTGCCCCTATTGCGAGCCTTCGCTCTAGAGGCGTGGCTAACGAGCCTGATCGGTAGAAAAGTTCTCTCTGGTGCCTAGGGCCGGCGGCCTTTAGCTGGTTCCGACTCGCACCAAAACTGATCTCAGCTGAGGAAACTAAAGGAAAGGAGGACAAACCCATGAAGTATAAAAAGCCCGAAGTTGTACCACTCGGACCGGCTTCAGAATGCATTCAGAACAACATGAAAGGTATTGGAGTTCTGGAAACGCACACCCCGTTCCGTCCAACCAACGGTGCATACCTGGCGGATGAGTAACTGAAATGTCGGGGCGGCTGACCGGTCGACCGCTCCGACCTTTCATTCCAAGGGCAGAGCTCGCCGAAAACGAAATCCAATTATTCCGAGGCGCTCATCTCCGCGGTTGGCCTTGTCGCTATGGAGGGACGGCGTCTTGAGATGACTGTCCAGCCATCGAATCATGCGGTAAGACAAATCCACCTGGTTGGCGTAGCTCCATTCTTGCGCTGGCGAGTGCCCCTCCCGCGGGTATTTCGCGTAGGCCGCTTCTTTGCCCAGTCGTCGCAATGCGACGAAGATCTGATCGCCGAGAAACGGAGCCACCGCTTTGTCATCGGATCCTTGGATGATCAGCAGAGGGGTCTGGATCCGGTCGAAATAGAAGAACGGTGAGTTCTCGATGAAACTGTCTCGCCGGACCCAAGGCGCGCCGCCCATTGCACCTTGCCCATCTTCCGCCAGGGCAATTCCGTAGGCTGAGCCGTCGTCCTGCATCTCACCATAGAGACCGAGGAGATCGCTGGTTCCGGCGATCGAGATGGCCGCTTTGAACCTGGCGGTCTGCACGATGAGACAAAGTGCGCTGTAGCCGCCGTAGCTGTGCCCCACGACAGCCACCCGGTCGGCGTCGGCAATTCCCAGCTCGATCGATTTACTCACCCCCGGCAGGATTGTCTTTGCGAGATCCAGCATCGGCGTGCGGAGATGCTGCGGAGCATCGGGTAGAAGGACAGCGTATCCTCTCGTAGCCAGAAGTTGCATGTTCAAAGGGCCTGCGCCTGCGAGACCGAACCTGTCGAAGCGATTGGACAGGGACGCTCCACCGTAGATGTAAGTGACGAGCGGATAGCGCTCTCCTGGTCGGTAGTTGGGCGGCAGGAGCAGCGCTCCATGTAAACGTTCTCCGTCGTCACTCAGCCAGTCGATCAGGCGCGCTTTACCCATGCTGTGTGGATCGAATTGAGGGTTCAAGTGCGTCAGCTGTCGAAGGTCTTTGAATCCGGGACCACTCATCCATACTTCCGGCGAATGTGCCGCATCCTCTGCAACAAAAGCTATTCTTTGTGCGCCCTGGCTTACGACCACTGATTCCTCGCCGAGAACGCACGTGTAGCACCGTCCCTGTTCCGTCATTCTCGCACTCTCGCCAGTACTCAGGTTGACGGCATACACACCGTCTTGCTTACCCTCGTCATCGTGCGTAACAACTAGGGCGGACCGTTGATCGAATACCTGGAGCTGGTCAGGCCAGCGAGGCACAAGCTCCACGATGTGACGCCCCGCGATTCGCGCAAGGACGTGGGCGACACCTTGAATTGCATCACCGCGCCACAGTTCGCCGTCATGAACGAAGTAGATGATGCGTCCTGAGGCGTCCCAGAGTGGTACTTTGCCTTCTTGGATGGAAGACGGTTGGATCGGACCAGACATCGTGAGCACGTCTAGCTGCGCCACGTCCGCCACTAGGTAGTAGATGTTTTTGTTCGGATCCTTGGCCTTTAGGCATAACCGCCTACTGTCCGGTGACCAGCTAAAGCCTGATCCGTCGGGGCCCAGGCGAACATCGGCAACCACAATCCGGCGCTCACCCGACGCAACGGTCAGCACTATGAGATCGAAGAGGATCTGTTGTGAACCGGCTATTTCAAAGCGCTTGGCAACAGTGAAGGCGATACGAGAGCCATCCGGCGAGAGCTCATAACTCCCGACCCGCTCTCGAAGGATCACCCGTGTCTTCGCAGAAGACAAATCGGCCAAAACCAATTCTGTTGAATACTCATCTAGGTTCCACGGATCGGCCCGTGCCGTTTCATCTGACTCAGGACCTGAGTTGTATAGTCTGACGGCGGTCGTGTCTGTTCGCTGTTTCTGCGGCAACCCATCGTTCAAAATCGTGGCGGAGCTCGGGGATCTAGGCAATGCGGAAAAAACGACTGCTCGCCCGTCCCTGGTCCATTCAAGGGCACCAGGCTTCGCCGAGATCGTAGACACTTTTCTCACGCGCCGGCTCTTCGTATCCCACACCCATAGATTTGTCTCGCCGTCTGGATCTCGATCCGAGAGAAATGCAAGCTGGCGGCCGTCTGCAGACCAGACTGGCGCCCAGTTACTATGCTGACCTCCGGTGATTGTCTCTTCTTTGTTGGTGGTGAGATCGATCACGTGTACATCTGCACCCTGCGCGAACCAGGGAACATTCTTGGTGATCAGTGAGGCTGACTCAGCGTGGCCTCGAACCACGGTATAGGCAAGGTAGGTGCCGTTCGGGGAGAAGCGAAGCGATGATCCAGGTGCGATTTCGCGAGCCTCGACCGTATCTTCTACGCGAAGCGCATCGGTTTCGGCCCGAAGCAGACCGGACATTGCGCTCAAGCAAAGTAGCAACTGGCCGGCCACTAGGAGCGAGTGCTTTAGCCGGGATACTATCCTGAGATGTGGAAAGCGCACGACACCGAGTGCCGAGGTCATATAGACTCCGCCACGTTCCTAATTACCAATGATTTGTAGCTGCGTCAGAATGTCAGCTTGAGGGCAAACTGGATTGAACGTGGTCCACCAATTTGGTATAGCGGGCTGAAGCCTCCGCCGCCGACGTTGGATCCTCCGAGGCTTTGCGCGAGCATCTGCGTCGAGAGTCCGAAGTTAGGTTGGCTGATGTCTCCAACAGGGGGACCAAAATTTGGGTGGTTCAACACATTGAACATCTCTGCGCGAAATTGCAGTTTGACAGCCTCATGAACCGGAAAATCCCTGTGCACCGCGAAATCCCATTCCAAAGCTCCAAATCCGCGGAGAGCATTCCGCCCTAAGTCTCCTTGCCGAAGAGGTTCTCCCGTGTTCGGGTCTATGGGTGGAGGTGTGAAAGCTGCCGGGTTGAACGCTCTTCCCCCTGGGAACTTTCCGGGCAGATATAGCGGTTGTCCTGGAACTACATCGGGGCGAACTTGGGTGATTGCGGCATGGAACAGGCCGAGAATACTGTCGTAAGCATTTACCGGAGAAGCAGAGCGGACGGTCAGGAAATTATCCGTTGACCAGTTTCGGAGCACGGCGCTGACGAAGCGGTCGAATTTGGGGGACGGCACGTCGTATGTAAGTCCCACCGAAAAAGAGTGGCGTATGTCAAAATCTGACGGCCCACGATTCTGACGCGGATCGATGCCAGAGACAAGGGTGTTGGAGAAGACTCCAGTTGATCCGGCGGATGCATCATCAATCGAGTGCGCCCACGTGTACGATATCAACGCTTGCAAGCCTTGGGAAAGGCGGCGTTGAAATTGAAGCTGCAAAGCGTTGTAGTTTGACTCGGCACGATTGCCAACCAGAAGAGCCGCTGCCAAGTTTGGGTTCGGCGAAAACAGAAATCCAGACTGAATGAGTCGACGGCCGGAGGATCCTACGTAGGAAGCAGACAGTTTTTGCTGAACTCCCAGGGACTGCTCTAACGCGACATTCCACTCCAAAGCGTACGGCAACTTGAGGTGTGGATCGAAGGCCGTCAGAACGCCCTGATTCGCTGCGTTTGGTGGTGTGATGGGGGGAGGACTAGCCATGCTGGGCGGAAGGGGAAAGGTACCGCCGGTATTGAACTGCTGGGCCCCAAATGGGAAGGCTAGCTGGTCAACGAGGTTCCCCACCTCCTGGGTGGCCAGGTCGTAAAAGATGCCGAATCCGCCCCTGAGCACGGTTTCCCATTTCGCGGATTGAGCGAGTTCGTAAGCGACGCCAAGCCTCGGAGCAAAGTTCCCGTAGGTGGTTTTGAAAGGCGGCGTACCCGGCGGACCCAATGCCAATTGGGACAGGTCTTGCAGGTTGAATCCGGTCACTCCCGGAATACTTGGCCCACTGCCGGTCGAGGGAGCTGAGTCGAGGTCCCAACGAAAGCCGTAGGTCAAAGTTAAGCGTGACCGAGCGCGCCAGGTATCCTGCGCAAAAAAGCTGAGGTTGTGAAAGAGGAATACTGCGTTGGCTTGACTTTCTATACTGCTGAAGGCCAGCGAACCAGTCTGTGCGGATGGGACATCGTTGAACCCTGGAAACTGGGAATAGAGAAACGGTCTCGAAATAGGTGAGAGCCGCCGAAAGTCTACCCCGAACTTCAGCGAGTGTGATCCGGCCTGCACTGAGATATTGTCGACGACATTGATCTGCCGCTGAATGGTCTGCCGGGTTAGCCCTTCTAGCAGGAATCCATCGGTCAAGGCGAAAATGCCGAACACCAGTTGTGAATTGTGGGCGTCATAAGGGCTTGGGAAGCCGAGCGAACTGAGCGGCTGTGCGCCACCGAAGGAGTCCAGCGTCAAACTGCTGGCGGCATTTGTCCGGCTGTAGTTGAATCGCAGATCGTTGGCGAAGGAGGGAATCGGGAGCCAGGTGGCGCCGATAGTTGCCATTTGCGTTGTTATCCGGGAATCGGTAACGGTGCTCAATGAGTCCTGTCCACCGCCACGCTGACTGATTTTCGAAGGTGAGTAACTATACCGACCAAACAGTGTGAGCGTGTCTTTCAGTCGATGATCGATCCTCAGACTGTAGGCATCGAGCGAAGCCGGATCGGAAAACGTCGAATTAAACTGTGCGATGCCCGAAGCGAGATCATCGGGGCCGTTGGGCAACGGGAAAGCATTGAGGTACGCCTGCATTGGCGCAACGGCGTTCTGCCGCGCAGAAAGATCGGGCACGGTGGTTAGTTGTGTTGCCGGCAGACGGAGGCGGAGACCTTCGTAGGAGAAAAAGAAAAAGGCTTTGTTTCTGATGATTGGTCCCGCAAACGTTCCTCCGAAGTCATTTTGGCGTTCTTTTGCTTTGGGAAGGGGTGGGTCGTTCGTGTAGCCATTGAACCAATTGTTGGCATCGAAAACATCGTTTCGCAGATAGTCGAAAGCTGTTCCATGGAATTGATTCGTGCCAGAGCGCGTGAGAATGGAAATCTGCGCTCCGGGGGTCCTCCCAAATTCCGGCGCATAGGTTGAGGTCTGAACCCTGAATTCCTCCAAGGCATCAACGGATACCAGACTGTTGGTTCCTCCCAGTACGCTGAAGGAGCCGAGCGCCCCACCCAGACCATTTCCGGGAAGAGTGGTGCTCACCCCGGTGTTCGCACTCACACCGTCGAGCATCCAGTAGTTGGAACTAGCTCGCTGGCCGTTCACGCTGAACTGACCCGCATCGGCGCCGTTGCTGGCTGTGACGACCACGCCGGGAGTGAGCTCAATCAGTGACTGGAAGCTTCTTCCGTTCATGGGCAAGTTCTCAGCGAACTGGCGGTCCACAACCGTGCTCACCGCGGCATTCTCGGTGTTGACTAAAGGCGTGCCTCCCGCGACCGTCACCGTCTCGTAGAGCGCGCCAACGGGCAACGTGAAGTTAATGGACAGCGCGTCTTGAACGTTAAGGACTATATCGGGCTTGATGAGTGTCTTGAATCCCACCTTCGAGACTTGCAGCCGGTACGGTCCCGGCGGGAGATTCAGGACAACGTAGATGCCTTCGCCATTGGTCTTGGTGGTGTAATGCACGCCGGTGACATCGTTAGCAATTACCACGTCGGCGCCAACGATTACCCGATTGGAAGGGTCGGCGACGAGGCCGTTGATAACCCCGTTGGGTGATTGCGCCCGAAGTGGTAAGGCCACCGTCAAAACGCAAGCGGAAAGCAGGACGACATAGGGGAAGCGCATTTATCTCTCCAGCGACCAACGGGGTTCTAGCCCCCTCTTCACATTGTTCGCAGGACAATCCGCGCGGGTACCACGTTGCCCTCATTTTAGGACGAATCATTAGTCAGAAGGTGGGAGAACGGCGACTAGGGATGGTTCGGGTCAATTCTGAGGTAAGCAAACAGGAGTGACTTGCCGCTAGGCTTGTGACTACCGCCGTTGGGTTCCACGGTCACGAACACGCCATCGATTTGTGCCAGTGTCTTGGGGTCGTCACACTTCAAAATCCATCGTTTTCTGGAAGCATCGTCTTCGTAGAAAATGCCCAAGTTGAGCGCCTGTTGCTGGTCCGGCCCCCGTCGGCCCCAGGCTTGAAAGGTATTCGCCTTCTTCGCTGCCGTCTCTTGGTCCAGGTCGTAGGCGTAGAAGATCAGCGATTTCCCCCGCGTGTAGAACACCCGTCCATAAGGTTTCTGGGTCTTGCCGGTACGGACGACGTCGTAGACTTCGGCGATGTAGAGATCGCGGGCGCCCATGAGGTCCCGGATGTCACGGTCGTGAGCGAGGAGTTGGTCCTGCTGCTCCAGTGCCGCCTCGCGATCTTGCAGCAGGTGAGCGAGATCGCTGGCCTTGGCCTCTGAAGCTTTGGCACGAGCTGCGTCTTGGGCAGACTGCTGCGCCAAAGAATCCAGTTTTTCCTGGAGTGCATGCGAGTTGGATTGGGCGGCGTCCAACTTCTGGGCCAGATCAGTTCGCTGCTGAGCGAATTCCTGTCTGCTTGCGGCGCCGCCGGGCTGACCATTCTCCAAGCGCGTCTGCGTCGATTTCATCTGGTTGATTTCAGCCGATTGCTCGGCCAATTGGTGGCGGAGATCCGCGATCGTCTTGTCTCGTTGGTCGATCTGGGTGCGTGCGATTTCGCGATCGTGACCCGCATCGCTCAGTTGTTCTTCCAGAGAGATCTGATTTTGTACGCTTGGTTGAGGTGGGGCGTGTTGGGCAACCTCAGTTGGGTGGTGGACGTTAACGCGATAAGCGTAGAAGCCAAGGGTTAGGAAAAGCAGAATTCCCGCAGCGTAAAGCATCCACACCTGCCGCCAAGGTAACGAGCTGGAGAATGGGGGAAGGCGATGGGGGTGGGTTGGAATATCCCTCAAGCTGCGGATATTCTTGGGCTCGTGATTTTCCTCCTGCGCCAGGCGCTCGAAGAAAGCCTTCTCAGCCTGTTCCTGTGACCAGGATGGGCCGGGTTCTGCGCTCTCAGATTCTTCGTTGGCTGCAATCGCGGGAATCGCCTGGTCGACGACCGCTTCGAACTGCTGAAGGGATTCCCGGCAAGACTGGCAGACAGCAAGATGCTCCTGCAGCCTCTTCTGTTCTTCCCCAGTCAGTTGGCCAGAGGTCGAAACGGCGCAGAGTTCTAGGAACTCGTCATGGGGTTCGGTTGGCGACAACGCCCCTGCTCCCAGGTTGGACTAGACTTTTTATCATACTGCTCGTTTACCCGGCAATGTGCCAGTAAAGAATTCCTTTCGCAGCCGATCCAGCCCGCGGAAGTAGTGGTGTTTGACATTGCCTCGGGACTGACCAAGCTTGGCGGCAATTTCCTCAAGAGTATAACCCTCTATAAAGAAGAGCCGTAGCGTTTGACGCTGGTTCTCCGCAAGCGCCTCAAATGCCTTCTGAAGACCGCCATTTCCGAGCCCCCCGTCAATTGAGTCCTCCAGCTGGCCAACACTCATCCTCGGATCTGCAAGTTGGCTTGCTGCGTCGTCGAGATCGAGCCGTGTGTAGAAGTGGCGGGAGGTTAAATAGCGGCGCCGGGAGATGGCTCGGCGGTAGGTCATTTGCAGAATCCAGAACCGCGCCGAGCCTTTGGAACTGTCAAAAGTGCCACAAAGGCGGTGCACCAATAAGAAGATGTCCTGGAGGAGGTCGTCCGCTTCGGAGCCGTCTCGGAGAACGCGATAGGCGATCCCACGAACGATGCGCGCGTAACGGCGAAACAAGCACGCCAGAGCTTCTTTATCCCCATCGCAGATGCAAGACATTAAGGCGTCGTCAGAAGCCTGCGCCTCGATGTTCAAAAGTTGATCTGAATTCGCTACTTGGCGGCTGTTCTCTCCTGAAGCTGCAAGGGAGGGCAATCGGGTTGTAAGAGACGAACCCACCGTGTCCCCCTGTGCGGATTAGCCGATCTCCGCAGCGCTACGAATATACACTATAGGTGGGTCGCACAATTGTGGTCAATAGAAGAGTGTTGGCTGCATGCCCCAAAAGGCCCGACGCCACTGGAGGACTCGAACACCGCAGATTGCCTTCGGGATCGTCCTTCGGCAGCTACGGGAGAAGGCAGGTTATTCTCAAGATTCCTTCGCTCACGCCACTGGATACCACCGCAATTATATTGGCCAACTGGAGAGAGGCGAGAAGAGTCCCTCCCTTAGCGCTCTCTTCAACCTGTCGCAGGCTCTCGATCGCGTCCCTTCGCAATTGTTGCCTCTGGTAGAGAAACAACTGGGGCTGTCGAAGTAGTCTGACCTGGCCTTCCCAACAGCTCAAGCACGCCAGCAAGACAGGATCACTACTCTCTTGTCCCATTGAGGTGGGCCCGACGGGCACATTCCTGGCAGTCGGCCCTCGGAGGCGTTTTGCCCGACCGCAGCCGTGACAGCGTAGCCGTATTCGGTTTCACAACAACTTAGAACAAAGCAGTAGCGCGGGGGGCGCAAGCGGGGCAAGGAGTAGACTGTACGATACGAACGCGGAAAGAAATATTCTGCCTACAGTAATGCGATGCTTTTGTGCTTCACGGTCTCAAAAGGACATGGCATGCTGCGGGCCCAGACGAAACCAGGGAGTTTGATTCGCAGCTTCATCACCCCGTTTACTATTAGCTGGCGTGGCGCTTTTGCGCTATCCTTCCAATTTCGGGAGCAGGTGATGGTTTGGCGATAACAGGTGCGAATCTATGGATTTAGAGACATGGTAAAAGCCAGCACAGCGGCGGTAGGGCCGGTGACACACTCCGTTTTTCTGCCGAGCGCTCCACCTCCTGGAGCTGAACCCACTTTTCGGTTTTCCGGACATCAAACATTTCCACTTCGCATTGCGTGGATTCCCAAGGCATTGGCGGAAATTGTCCATGGCGGGGATCCCTTGACCAACATTGATGAGGGCATCACTAAGCTGGGACTTGGGAAAAACATGGTCGAGGCGTTGCGGTGCTGGATCGAAGCTTTCCAAATCGCCAATCGGATCAACGAAAGCTGGTCTCTGACCCGAATCGGCAGTCTGATTTTCCATCCCGAAAAGGGTCTCGACCCGTACCTTGAGGACGTTTCCACTTCTTGGCTGCTGCACTGGCTCATCAGCACTAATACCTATTCCCCCTTTTTTGCCTGGGAGTGTGTTTTCAACCGTTGGCCAGCGATGGAGTTTAGCGGGTCGCAAATAATCGAGGCTTTCGAAAAGGAATCGAATCGGTCCCCAAGGCCTGCGTCGCCAGTGACACTGCGACAGCATTGGGAAGTCTTCCTCCATAGTTACAGGCCTCCGCGCGCCGACAAAGGCGAAGATCATCTTGATAGCGCTATGTCGGCTCTTCGTCTCATCAGGAATTTTGGGGAACGCCCGAACGCAGACGGGAAGTGGGAGAATCTCTATTCCTTTGATTTGGCTCGCAAATCATCAATCCCTGACCAGCTTTTTGTGTTCTTTGTGCATGACTGGTGGAACAGGAACTCCCCGACCGAGCAAACTACGCCCCTTCGAGACCTCGTAACCGGTAATCACAGTCCCGGCCGCCTTCTAAGGATGCAGGAACCCGAGATACTTCAACGCATTACTGAAATATCGGCGCGACAGCCCAAGGTGTTCCGAATCGTCGAGTCTACGAGCCTGCGGCAATTGCACAGACTCCAGAGAAGTGACGGGTTTGACGACCTAAGAGCCGCGTATAAAGCCCCGAGCTTCGTGTGAGTAATATGCCATCGCCCCATAAAAAGCAACCGGGACTGACAATGGCTTCGCTGTTGCGCGTCCATCCCAGATACATGCGTTCTGTCCATTTGGAGCGCGATTTTAGCGACACGGCTTCGTCGCTTGGATACGTGCTCACTCCCGTCGCCAGAAATGCGATCTCCAGGATCTGCGCAGGGTTCCAGCCGAACTCTACCCAGCGCGCCTTCCGCATTGCTGGCGATTACGGATCGGGCAAAAGCGCATTTGGTCTTGCTCTGGCGCGCGTTTCTGCCGGATACACGCGAGCTCTGCCAAGTGAAATGCGCCCCCTGTGCGGACGAAGTCGCCTGCGTCCGCACCTTGCAACAGGGGATCATGAGCCCCTGGGAGTAACTGTCCTGCGTGCCGTGGGGATAAAGCTCCCGCACGGATCAAGACCGTCTACGAACCAGGTGATGACCAAAGTAGACAAGGCCTTAGGGCGTGCCCAGGCTAAGGGCTTCAAGGGTGTCTTACTCGTGCTCGATGAACTTGGGAAAAATCTGGAGTTCGCCGCCCAGAATCCCGAATCCGACGATATTTTTCTGCTTCAGCGTTTAGCGGAAGAGGCAGCTCGCAGCGGCAGCCGGCCCTTGGTCATTGTGGTGATGCTCCATCAAGGTGTCGCAGCATATGCGTCGGGACTGGATACAATTGCCCGCCGCGAGTGGGACAAAGTTGCAGGTCGATTTGAGGAGATAATCTACGCCCAGCCAATAGAACAACTTGTCGCGCTTGTCGCGGCGACTCTGAACGTCAACCTCACGGCCCTTCCCCGCCCCATTGCTGAAGACAGTAAGAGAGCCATGATTGGAGCAATGCGGAGCGGGAACTACGGCTCCTCAGCGGCGTCCAACCTCTCCACATTTGGTCCCAAGATTTTCCCCCTCCATCCTACAGTTCTGCCCGTCCTCGTACGCGCCATTCGTAAATTCGGACAGAATGAGCGCTCTCTGTTCAGTTTCATCTCCGCATCCGAGCCAATGGGATTGCAGCACCATATTGAGTCAAACGGATCTCAACTAGAGCCATATCGCGCTCATCATTTTTTCGAATATGTGCGGCAGAATCTGGTACCGTCCATCAGCACTGGCAATCTCTACGTCCATTGGGGTTTTGTAGATTCGATGCTTTCCTCAACCCCACTCGGCAGCATTGAAGAGGAGTGTGTGTTAAAGACCGTTGCACTCCTGACATTGCTCGACGCAACAGAGCTCCCTGCAACAGAACAGTTTCTACATCTGGCATTGGATGACGGATCTAACCGGCGAGGAATCTCGAAGGCAATCAACGACCTGAAAAGCCGCCGCGTGCTCTATGAGAGGGGAACAGCAAGAGGTCTTTGTCTATGGCCGCATACTTCGGTCAATCTGGACGAAGCCTTCGAGCGCGGTTCAGCCGCCACTCGAACCAGCCGGGACAACATCGAACTTCTTTGTAAGCAGCTTCCTCCAGAGCAAATCGTTCCCCGCGGCCACTATTTTCGCTCGGGTACCCTTCGTTACGCCGAGATTCAATTCTTACCGGCGACTACTTTGTCTCAGATTTTTGACGCTCCGCCCCTCCTAACCGGTAAAGGACCTGACTTGAACTTGCGTGTTTTACTCCCGGCGAGCACGCTCCAGTTTCGCGATGCCGAGACGTACCTTCGGAAGAGCCGAGAGAAAATGAGCGAGGGATTATTCATCGCTGTCGCGCACCCACCCACTAACAGTACCGCTGCTTTATCTGATCTCATAACCTGGAAGTGGGTTCAGGACACAATACCGGAGTTAGCCGGGGACCGTTACGCGCGCGAAGAAGTAGCCCGCCAGGTAGCGCGCGCCGACCGTTTCTTCAGAGAGCGTCTGGCCGGGCTGGAAAGTCTTGAACTTCCGATTGCTCCGGCCATGACCTGGTTTTCCGCTGCAGATGAGGCCACACTCAAGCCTGGCCGTGATCTCCTTCAGTACCTCGGTAAGCAGTGTGATCGCATTTACCACCAAGCTCCCCGCGTGCTAAACGAACTGATCAATCGCCGCTTCCCGAGCAGTGCGGCCGTTGCTGCGCGGACGAAACTCGTCGAAGCGATGGCTGCGTCTCCTGACAAGCCGATGCTGAACATGGATAACTCGAAGCGACCACCCGAAATGGCTTTGTATTTGTCGATTCTGAAAGAGGGTGGTCTGCACGTGAAAACGGAAAGTGGCTGGGTGTTTCGAGTCCCGTCGCCCGAGATGGATTCTTGTAAGCTCTTACCAGCTTTACACCACATTACAAACCTTCTCCAAAAGCACGGGACCGACGCCTTAATTCCCGTTCCGCAAGTGTTTGAAGGGCTCTCCCAGGTTCCGTTTGGGATTCGTGAAGGCCTTCAGCCCTTCATCTTAGCCGTGTATCTTGCTACCCATCACCAGCGTGTTGCTCTTTACGAAGACGGAACTTATCTTCCGGAAGTTGGAGGAGATGTGTTTCTGCGGCTAATGAAAGAGCCGCAGTTTTTCCATGTTCAATATTGCGAGCTCGACACCGTTCGTGCCGATGTCTTCGCAAAACTACTGCATTTGCTACAAATCAACCCGCGCGATGCTTCCAAGACGGACCTTCTCGATCTCGTTCGTCCCCTTACGGTCTTTATTAGCAGGGAGATCCCGGACTATTCCCGTAAAACCAACAATCTTCCATCCACTGCGGTAGCTGTCCGCCGGGCTTTGCTTGAGGCACGCGAGCCTGTGACGCTTGTGTTCACGACAATCCCTCAGGCATGTGGCTTACCGCCCGTTGGAGAAGAGGGTGTCAAGGCTCCCGACGAGCTTGCCACCCGCTTGCGTACGGCCTTGCACCAAATTCGCACCGCCTATCCAATGTTGGTTAAGCGACTCGGAAATGCAATTTGTGCGGCTTTCGACGTAGAAATAGAAAATCCAGATGGCAGAAGTATCATCTCGGGCCGCGCGGCTCAGCTTGCAGCCGTGGTTACTGAACCGGCGTTAAGGGCCTTTGCTGTTCGGCTCGCCGACACGGCACTTGAGGATCGAGCTTGGGTTGAATCCGTCGCGAACCTGCTCGCGGGAAAATCTTCCGAGCGGTGGATTGATACAGACGAAATCGAGTTCCACCACCAACTCCAGATCGCCGCCGGACGTTTCAGGCGCACTGAACTCGCTCTGCTGGGAACCACCAAGAGGCTTAACGGCCATGCTTGCCGTATTGCTCTGACCAAGAGCGACGGAAGTGAAGTAGGTGATCTCGTAAACTGGGAGGGGATGGACGAGAATCGAATACGCCCAGTCGAAAGCGAGATACAAGAGATACTTTCGAAGCACGGTCGGCATGGTTTAGCCGCTGCCCTCCGGGCAATCTGGATACAGCTTCACAGCAATGAACAGTCGAAGGAGAATTCATGAGCTCCCAAGTGCCCGACAATAACGCCGCGTGGCCAACAGATTCGCTACAGATCCGTCACGTACTTAGTCTTTCGGGAGGCAAAGATAGTGCGGCCCTCGCCGTCCACATGCGGGACCGGGTGCCAGACATGGAATACATCTTCCATGACACTGGAAAGGAGCTGCCGGACACCTACAGATACCTGGAGCGTTTGGAAGGGTATCTTGGCCGGAAAATCGTCCGTACCACCTTTGGGACGACTTTCGACAATATCCTGCGCATGAAGGGCGGAATGCTGCCCTCGAATCACCGCAGATGGTGCACCGAGATGATGAAACTCAAGCCATTCGAGAATTATGTGGGAAATGATTTCTGCATCAACTATGTTGGAATCCGCGCTGACGAAGAACGGGTAGGTTATATCAGTCACAAGCCCAACATTCGGGCCGTATTTCCCTTCCGTGACGACGGAATAGATTATGGCGGAGTCCAGAGGATTTTGGAGAACTCCGGGCTCGGCATGCCGCCCTATACCGAATGGGGCCGCACCCGAAGCGGATGCTTTTTCTGTTTCTACCAGCAAAAGATTGAGTGGGTGCGCCTGAAGCAGCACTATCCCCAGCTATACGAGGACGCCAAGGCCTACGAAAAACCTAATCAGGTGAACGGGAACATATTTTATTGGAACGGTAACGAATCCCTGGCGGAACTAGAGCGACCGGCACGCATCGCTGAGATCGAAGAGAATTGGGCCAAAACCCAAGCCCGCCTTGCCAAGCGGCAGAAAAACCGAACCTTAGCTGAAACGCTGGGCGGCTTGGAAGTCTCACCTCAAGCCGAGCAAGGTTGTCTTATGTGCCACCGTTAACAGATACAAGAAGCTATGCCAGTGCTAAGCAATGGAGAAAAATGGATTCGTTTGCTGCGGGCCTATTGCCCGGTAGCGGATAACGAAGCCATGCAGGCAGAACATGTCGATAAACTGGCCCATTACCTCTCAATACAAAAACTCTCCTTTGATCATCCTGCACGTAAGCTACTCCTCGATTGCTTCCCGATAACCACTGGGGACTTTCGCAACGTAGTGTTGACGGGGACGGCGGGCGAAGGCAAAACCTCGCTTTGTTTTGAGCTTGTCAAAGAACTGACAGGTAATAGAGCTAAAGGAATCAACGGCGTCGAGGAGATCGTGTTGGATACGCCCGAAGGCCCGCGCAAGATTACGCTCATCTACGACGTGACCGCATGGAGAAAAAAGACCAACGGCCATATCAGTAGCGACGATGTCGCCTTGCTGGAAAGAATGGCCGCGTCATCGTTTGGTAGCAGTGATGAATATTTCGTTCTGGCAGTCAATGACGGCCAGATGCACGAGCTGTTTCGAGCTCTGCCGTCAGATGCGCCTCAGTTACTCCGGCGATTGGAAAAAAGTCTGATCGACTTGCATGCAAACAGTAAGAGTGACTCTGGCAATCGGCTTCGGCTCATTAATCTGAGCACCATTCCTAGCGAACAAATCATGGAATTGTGCCTCACGGCTATTCTTGATCGTCCCGAATGGGCTTGCTTTCAGGAGGAAGGCGAAAATCCGATATTCTCGCCGGCCTCATCTGTCTTCCGCAATTACAGGAGGGTCAATACTCCCGAAGTTCGTGCGAAACTTGTTATGCTCGCCCGCATTGCCGATGTTACCGGACACCATTTGCCAACCCGCGGAGTGCTGTGTCTTCTCTGCAACTCCTTGCTGGGCCACCCCGACGCCCGAGACCGGGTGATACGCCCAGGTGTTGAGGCGAATTCCATCGCGAAGGCAGGAACCGCTCATAAGGCGGCGTTACACCGCACGCTTTTTGGAGAGAACCTTACCGCCAACAATCGACGCAAGCGAGAGATTTATAGATTTCTGGCGATGCTTCATATTGGCGACGAGACCACGAATGATCTCGACGAACTGTTCATTTTCGGGTCGCGCGATCAAGAACTTAAGGCAGATTATGACGAACTGGTCTCAGCAGACCCATTTCTCCAACGGAATCCCGATTTCGACAATCTGCTAAAGAGGTACATCCGGGGCGATATAACCGGCGAGGAAGAAACGAAGCTCTTTCTCGCCGAACTCGCTGCAGAAAGACGCCGTGTGTTTCTTCAATCGTCCCAAGCTCAGCTTCAGAAATATTCCTTATGGAGAACCTCCGTCTTCCATCATGCAAGGGAATATCTCGGAGAAATTCTAAAGCCCCTGGAGGAAGGGAGGTCACCCGCTCGATCACATCTGCGCAAGGTCGCCTCCGGTCTGAACCGGATCTGGACGGGACTGCTTCTCGCGGATCATGCGAATGAGATCTATCTCGCGACTGGACTCGATTTAACTACTTCACCAGTGAGCGATATTTACCTCTCGCAGATTGAACTCGATTCCGATCCGCCGGGGCTGGAAATCCTGCACAAAGAGGGCGGGGCAACACCGGAAGCCGTGCTACGCACCAATGGGAGGGAATTTCGTTTCGCGCTCACGCTTCCTCGGTTTGAGTTCCTGTGCCGCGTGGCCGACGGTGCGATGCCCTCCAGCTTTTCACGAGAATCCTGCTCAGACTTTATGTCGCTCAAGCAGCGCTGTCTGCGAGATCTCGGGCTGAAGGCAAATTCAAGGTCCTTGCACCTGATTGAAGTACACGGAACCGGCACCATCCAACGTCTACCTATCCATCTGGCGGAGCAATGATCTCTCCCACAAATACAGAGCCGTATTTCGGATCGAAGGATCGTAATGAGGCTTGGATTGCCGAGGCCATTTGGGGACATCGTTTGGAACGCCAACCGTTTTCGGCCTTGCTCCTGGAGTTCCTGGGGATGGCCGAAGGAATGTTTCGACAAGGCAGTCTCCTTGCGGAAACACGGGCGGGGGGTAATCCCGAGTATATTGCCAACCGCTCGTTGCAGCTTAGAAACCTCCTCTTCAACAATCCGAGAATGGAGGAGATTTTGCGTAATGCTCACGGCAGCGACGAAGAAGCATGGAGCGAATGGTTGCGGGTTATGAAAGAGGGAGCTTCCCTGGGGTCCCGGATCGCTGCAGATTTTTCATATCTCAGGGGACGCTTCGATACCTTCTCCGAACTCGTGAGCGTGATTCGACTCCTTCGGCGGATTACAGTTGACCCAGGCAGTGAGCGGCGATGGACGACACAGTTTGTTTTTCCTATCGGCCCGGCGGCACTTTACGAAGCGATCCTGGAAAAAGGGGAGGGGTTCGAACGTACAAGGCGGGTATTTACCAGAACCGGAGAAATGGCATACCTTATGCTTACGCGTGCATCTGAGCCGCTACGGGCAAGAATACGAGAACGTCTCGCTCCTTCCTTCGACCCAAATACATCCCGAAACCGTCTGGTGATGCGCCTAATCTCTTCAGCCGAGCCGGATCGGGGAGATATGAAGGGCGGCACGTACCTTCCTTACAATACTCATCCGTCCTACGACCGGATGGCGGAAGATATGGCCGCCATCTTGAATCTCAACCTCCCGGACCAGGATGGATTCCAATACCTGCAACCTCTGCTGGGTTTTCATCTCTACCTCTACGGAATCGAAACAGCGAATTGTTGGCTGGGAGATTGTCGCCTTCCATCAATTATTTGTGAAATCCTCGCGCCCCGCAGCGACCTGGTCAGAAAGGCTGCTGTCGGATCGTATCTAGCAAACGACGGGCTCGGCACCATGGCGGTGAGAAAGTTCATCAGTTCGACCGTGTTTTCAGACGGGGATCTCAGTAAAACTCTAGCCGACGACTCACTGGACGATATTGCAAAGAGAGACTATTTGGCGGCTCATTTAGTACGCACGGTCTCACTTAAGAAGGATCTCGGCGGGTCAGATCCTAAAACGCTCATTGATAAATTTAATAGCTTTGCTTTACGGCTTTATAGTGATGGCACAGCGGATGGCCTGACGGGACTTGCGACTGGTTGCGGTCTTGCTTCCAAGCGAGGCACCAACCGTTATCGGTATGCGCCGACGGATGAGTTGCTCCGCACTTTGGTGCTCGCAAATGTGACCTCACCCATTGAAGAAAGCGCGTTTCTCCGGCTGCTTCACAAACGCTATCGACTGGTTATCGGCCCGAGTGAAGCAAAAGGGGAGCTCCTCAGTTATCTCTTCGACGAGACCGACTTCAAGAAGAACAGGGACCGATTCGCCCAGCATCTGATCGGCATGGGTTTAGCGCAGCGAATGAGCGACGCTTGCACCTATATCATCAACCCCATGGACGCACGCACATGAGCATCAACGCACCCGACGCCTTGGTAGGGGCGATTGCGCTTGAATATGTCTTATTAAATTTCAAGCCCCAGCTTGAAGAAGACCCCGATTTTCGCGGCGCTTTCCATGTGCTCTCCGGATTCTCCGCGGAACAACTGGTGGGTTTCATTCAAGCAAGCATCACCGCCGGCCCGAGAGCTTCGCGTCTTCATATTCAGTTTCCGGAATTTGAGTTGCGCGGGTATGGCGTTGACTCCCGCTACACGACAACCGAGTCATCCGTAAATGTCCGAAACCGTGAGAGAAACGGTTCCGTGACTCTCACGGCTGAGGTGGAGGCCGACGCAGAAGCATCGCTCGCTGACAGTGATCGAACGGACGCCTCAGATCTCAAAGATAAGGCGATCGCACACATCTGGGTTGATTTCGTATCCAAGAGAGTCGGCATCAATCTTTTGCCGGAAGATCGAAAGAAAGTCGAGGCGATGCTGAAGGGTCTGTTTGATACTGGTCGGTGCCCTACGGCAAAGGCCGGTGAAATCCTTTCTGCGGCTCTTGAAAACTTCAAAAGTGAGCCCCTGGGCCGGGCCGCAGGAAGGGCGCTTCCCATAATCGGCTTGCCGCTGTTTGAAGACTGTTTCAGTTCTCTAAATGAAACTAAAATGGCCCAACCTTCGCAATGGGCCGCAAAGTTTAAGAGTCACTACTCGTTGGAGTGCTATCTCGATAAACGCGGCCTGAAGCAAGAATTGCTCGATCCGGATGTTCTCCGTGAGAGGCTTTCGCAGCTTGGATCAGACGAACAGCAGCCTCCTATACCGGAGGCAATCTTGACCGCTTTTCAGGCGTACATCGAATCGGATGGTGCTCGCAACAGCGCAACCGAAGCATTGCTATTCACGTTCGATTGGAGCTACGTTACACATTGCTTTGATAAGGCAACAAAGTCCTCATCAAAAGATTTTGCGGAGCGCACCCGCCGTGCTCTGGAAGCTGAGGGCGTCACCCCGAATTCTGACGATGAGCTTGTCCTTCAGGCATTGGGCAAGGTCGCCCGCAAAGCCGGTGCTGCCCCCGATGAGTTCCGGGAGTTTTTTGAACGGCGTACCGAACAGCTCGAAAATGACACCGGTCTCTTCCTCGAATGGGAGGATTTCATACATGGTAAGAGAATCGAGTGTACGGATCTTTTCCAGGGCATTTTTGAGTGCCTGCATCGATCCATAAGGGGTCTTTCTCCACATGAACCTGCCTATATTGTCTTCGAGGGCAAGAAACAAGCAAAACCAAACAGCTTCATCGAGATGAACCAACGCGCTTGCGAATACTTCGAACGCGCCTATGGTTCCATCGAATCTCGTACAAAGAAGAGAATTCAATTTAAGGACACATTGATCTGTGAATACTCCCAGGCTGTTCTCTCCAAGATTAAGGATAACTCGAAATTCAAGGGTGCGAATAAAACCGGAAAAGCCACGACGCTAAACTTTCTCGTGTCGGTGTTTCAAAAACACCTGGGGGGGATGGACCGGAAAGTCGGCACGCTCTCATTGGAATGGAAATTCCCGATCGGCTCCGTTCTTGGCCAGGAAACGGCGGATCTTGATGCGATTTGCCGTTATCACGCCCATCGTCGGACTACCCTGGTAGGATGCGTAGCCGAATACGAAGTAGTGGGGCGCAAGGGTACGCCTCTCACGTTGTCCCTTGAAAGTGTTGAAGGGTTTGCCGACGTGGCAAGAGGCAATGGCCGCGGGGCCTTTATTCCGGCCCAAGACCGGATTGAATCCCTGAGCGCGCTATGGAAAAGGACGCTGGAAAGCGCAAGTGCCCAGCACTGGTTGCTTCCCAACCAGGTTATCGAGCTTGCAGGTCATTTCGCGGCGTTTGAATCCGTGTACAGCAGTGCTGTCCTTTCTCTGCGCAAGAATGCAATCGCCAAAGAAAGCATCGCTCCGGTAACAAGTGCCTACAGAACAATTCTGCTAAGTATCAATCAACTCAAGCATCAGGATTTAAGAAGGCAACTTCTTAGGATCATCTTGAGGGTAGGGGTCGCACAGGTCCAGCGGTCGGGACGCCGCCCGCCCATGGCGGTAGTCTGCCCCTGGCATCCGCTTCGTATGGAAGCGGCCGCCGCCCGCCACCAACAGGTCTTTGGCCTCATCGAGCAGCTGCTCGGGAAAGATCGTCCTCCCTTTTCTGACGGGACTAGCGGAGCGCTCTTTTTTCGTGAGGTTGAGCAACTTCTGGGTCATCCCTTATACCCCGAAATGACGGTAGTCTGGGAGAATACGCAGGCATTTCCGCGGACTGTCACGCAAGCGTTCGACTCTTATACTCTGCACCAGCCCCCTGAGCCGTCCACCGAATCGGCGATGCCCTCCCTCGATGACGAATCGGCGAGCGCAGCCGCTACGATAGAACGCGAAATGATCGAATATCTCAGGCTTCAGCCACACGAGCGGGATAATTTTTCCATTCTCCTCTACAACTGCGATTCGCCGGATCTCCCCACGGCAGTGGTGAACACCATAAATCGCGTCAATGCTAATCGGGAGGACGATAAAATCACCTGCCAAGTGCTGCTGATGCATCGTGACGAAGACCACCTGCGGCAGATTTATAAGGACCTCGTGGTGCGCGGAGTGGATTCTGAAGCCGATCCGACAGAGGCATCGGGTGACTTTCTTGCAAGGGTCCGGGTAAATATCACCGCTGCAAATCGACTGCGGCGCGAAGGCCGGTCCCAACCTGTAGATATAGCTTATTGCAGGGATCTCATCTCCCGAGAGGCAAAACCCGCATGGGAATGGCTCTTGCGAGAGACGGCCGCTGCGGAAGATCTTCAACCCCACCAGTGGAGCCGGCGGCTGCCTGTTAGCGAGGGCGACCGGAAGGTCCGGCTCCAGCTTGTTTGTCCGGCTCAGACGGAGACGGGCTGGGCTTATCTGTATTCACTGGCTTTTCTCTGTGCTAACGGGGCAGACGAAGCGTGGGATGCTGGAAAATGCCCCGTTCTCATGCGATGCCTCGATTTCGATGATCAGAGCGTGGATCGGATATTCAGGGAAACCCATGAGCTTGCAACCTGGGTTGTGAACCAGGACGAACTACTTGACCGCAAGCTTCTGGAAGCGCGCCAGGTCAAAGTTATTCGTTATGTCCAGTCTGCGACGCATGGCCGGAACCTGATTATTTCCTCTGACGCAAGAGAAACATTGCTGATTAACACTCTCAAGGAAAAGCTGAGAGTCTTGCTGCCGTCTGACACTTCAAATGAGGTCATCGAATCGCTGTGGAAGCACTTTATGCACGACGCGAATAAAATTTCTGGCGGCCTAGTCCTTAAGGCTGCCCGTCGTGCAAACAACACTAATGAGCTGCTTGGTATGGTGCTGTCGCGATATCTCGTCCAGTCGGAAATCGGGGCGGGGAGACCCGTAGCATGGTGCTTCCTCGATGATTACAGTGAGTGGCTAGGTAAAAAAGAAGGAGCAAACATAGCTGATCTTCTGGTCCTTGCCCCTACCACGGACGCGGACGGTGGTATGCATCTCGACATAATTGTCACGGAGGCAAAGTTCGTCACTCACGACGTACTAGGAGCCGCAGCCAGCGCGTCAACAAAGCAGTTGGTCGATACCCTGTCACAAATGACGGAGGCAATGGATGGCGAAACGCGAACCATCGACCAGGACATTTGGCTCGCGCGATTGTCGGACCTGCTAGTTTCGCAGACTGTCGTTGCCCCAGGTCTGCCGCCGCTAGATACTATCGCGTGGCGTCGAGCAATCCGGCAGCGCCGCTGTTCGGTCAGCATCTGGGGGTATTCACATATTTTTGTGAATGAACCGCAGAACCTGACCGCCCAGGTATCGTGTGTTAAAGGAATTCCCGCCACAAAGGGGCGTGCGCAACTCGATGCTCTTCAGGAAATCTTCGGCCCAGGCCACGTGCGAGAACTCGTGACTCACTATAACAACTCAGATTTTCAAGCGACGGCTCAATTGCGGCTACGAAACGGCCACCCAGCGTTTGGGAAGTCGAAGCTCTATCACTTGGCCAGCAAGTCTGACAGCAAGGCTGAACCCAAGAAAAAGCCTCCTCACGACGACGAGGGCGGTGTTGGACCTGCAGGAGACACCGATCTACCCAAGGGACCTGCGCCAGAACAACCGAGCGCAGGAGCGTCACCACTGCCGCAAACGAGCCCTTCTGTAACGCCTGCGTCTACCGATCAGCTTCCCCCGGACTCGGACACTACGACGGAATCAGTTCAGTCCTTCCTCGAATCACGGGCAGCGATGTTCCAGACATCAGCAGATGGCGGTCAGGCTTGGCTAGAAGAAATCACGGTCCACCTGCGCCAGGCTCTGGTAACACGCGGTTTGCCCGCTCGGCTGGTCGAAGGGTTCGCACCTATACTGACGCCCAATTCCGGAATCATTAAATTGCAAGGATCGAAGGATCTTACTGTCCAGGCGGTAGAGTCTCGTGCAGACGAGATTTTTACTTCTGAGGGAGTCAAAATAATTCACACGACGCCGGAGTCAGGGCGCGTTTCCATCGCCGTAGAACGGCCTAACCGGCAGGTCTTACACACTGAACCCGTGCTGCTGGCCTACCTTCGAACCTACAGTCAGCAAGCGCTTGGCGAAAAGCTTTGCGTTGGTATACGCGAGGAAGACGGTCAGCCGCTATTGCTGGACCCACTCAATCAGCCTCACACCCTGATCGCGGGCATTACCGGCAGTGGAAAGTCGGTTTTGATGCAGAACCTGATTTTGAGCATTGCGGCAACCCGCTCTCCCGCTGAGGCTCATATCTATCTAATCGATCCAAAGTTCGGAGTGGATTACCGTCCTCTCGACGAATTGCCGCATGTAGAGGTGGGCTCCGGTGGAATTATCGATGAACCGGGAGCCGCCGTTGATATGCTGGGCGGTCTAGTCGATGAAATGAACCGGCGGTATGAACTTTTTAAGACGGCGAAGGTTCCCAACATTCATGCTTACCGCCGGTCCACCGGTGAGCCATTGCCCACGCTTTGGATCATTCACGATGAATTTGCGGACTGGATGCAGACGGAAGACTACAAAGAGTCCGTACCCAACATTGTGGGCCGCCTAAGCGTGAAAGCAAGAGCAGCGGGAATTTTCCTTATGTTTGCAGCTCAACGGCCCGACAAGGACGTAATGCCGATGCAACTTCGGTCGCAACTTGGGAATCGACTAATTCTCAAGGTCGATAATGCTGCAACCGCGGAAATAGCTATGGGATCAAAGAACTCCGGTGCGGAGAGATTGCTGGGCCGAGGGCACATGCTGGCGAAGACCGGGGATATGCCTGATGCCGTGTTTGCTCAAGTTCCTTTTATCGATATGGAGCACACGATTCCTCAACTAGTGCGCCTCATCCGCGTCCAGCACGGAAGAGCGCCTGGGAGTCATGGATGACACTGGAAAACCAGGAAGTTGTTCTGCGCTTTCGATCTCTCGCAACTTGGAGCAGGGCTGGCCAGAGAGCGCCGCACAAACCTTTGTTGTGCTTGTTGGCGATTTCCAGACTGTTCAGCGAGAACCCTCGATTACTGCCCTTCAGAATTATTGAAAAGCCTCTCCGTGATCTTCTAACTGAATTTGGCCCTCCGAGAAAGGTCTGTCATCCCGAATATCCGTTTTGGGCGCTTCAACACGATAGAGACATTTGGGAGTTTCGTGCCAGGTCCCTTTTGCCTCAGGAGTCAGGTGCATTCCCGACGAAAGCAGCGTTGTTGCGAAGCAATGCCGAAGCGGGATTTCGCTCCGCTATCTATCTGGCACTAAAAGAGGATGAGGGCGTACGATCTCAAATTATCACCGAACTTCTAGAGTCTCATTTTCCGGAAACGATACACGAGGACATTCTTCAATCTTTAGGCTTAGCGACGGTCGGCCAGACTTTGAAGAGCAATGACCGCGATCCTGATTTCAGGGAAAAGGTTTTATCTGCTTATGAATATCGTTGCGCCATTTGCGGATTCAATGTCAGGATTGGACAGATTGTCGTCGCCCTGGAAGCTGCCCACATAAAGTGGCATCAAGCTGGAGGTCCAGATGTCCACGAGAACGGTTTGGCGCTCTGCTCTTTGCACCATAAGTTATTTGATCGCGGTGCATTCACTGTAGACAAGGACCGCTGCGCTCTGATTTCGGAGCGCGCATACGGAACCGAAGGCTTCGTTGAGCATTTGGGCCGATTTCACAGGAAACCGCTGCTTGCGCCAAATCGAGAATCGTATAGGCCCAAACTTGATTTCTTGAGCTGGCATATGAATCAGGTTTTCCTGTTGCCCTCTCGCGAGTAATTTTATGCCTGGGGTCATATGATTTATCTGGACAATAACGCGACGACTCAACCCTCTCCACGAGTGGTCGAGGCAATGCTTCCTTATTTGAACGACTGTTATTTCAATCCGTCATCTTCAACTACCGCCTTCACAGGAGCCGATAAGCCGCGGCTCGCGGCGGCAAGTGCGATGAAGACGCTACTTAATGCGGAAGAGCCAGAATGCTTCAGTTTCACCTCAGGAGCGACGGAGTCGAATAATTGGGTATTCTCTTCGATTTCGAAGCTTCATAACGTCGGGACAGTGTTAATCAGCACGATTGAACATGCCTCGATTTCTGAGCCTGCCGCGGAACTCTCCCGTCTTGGGTTTCGGGTTATCGAAATACCAGTCGATCATCAGGGGCTTCTTCAACTGGACGCTCTCGATGATGCTCTGAACGACCATACGGTTCTGGTTTCGATCATGGCCGCCAATAACGAAACCGGGGTTTTGCAACCCTTGCATGAGATAGGAAGCATAATTCGAAAGAAAAATCCTGCCGCTCTTTTTCATACCGATGCGACACAAGCCGTCGGCAAAATGAGCGTGGACCTTCAAAGGGATTGGCAAGATGTTGATCTAGCGTCATTCTCTGCGCATAAATTCCATGGCCCAAAGGGAATCGGAGGACTCTACATTAGGCCGGGACTGGAGATTCCACCTTTTCTTTTGGGGGGAGGACAGGAGGAAGGGCGGCGCTCTGGTACTAGCAACACACCCGGCTTAGCCGGGTTATCGGTCGCAGCAAGTGAGTGCAATCCCGGGAGCGACTCGATTGCCAAGATCCGTGACTACTTTGAAATCGAGCTCAAAAACCGCTTTCCCGAAGCCGTGATTCACAGCGCAGGCGCTCTAAGATTGCCGAACACTTCTTGTTTCTCGATGCCTGACAGCACAGGGGAGGAAATCGCGGCGACTCTAGCGACACAAGACATAATTGTAGGCACGGGGTCGGCGTGCTCATCTGGCGCTATTCATCCTCCCAAAACTCTTTTGGCAATGGGCATTGATTACGGCATCGCCCGTGCTGCGCTGCGCGTGAGTCTCAATGCATTTTCGACAATTGAACAAATTACAAGATTCGTCAGCCACTTAGAGGCTGCAGTTTCCAATTCATTGAGAACGTAAGCCATTTTGAGGACGGCCTCACTTGGCGTGCGAGTCTATCTGGGCCGACGATTTTTAGGCTAGTCTGGCAGAGCCCACCGTTTCAGTCCAAAATGTTCTTTTACCGCTTCAGTGAGCGCCTTCTCGAACGCGTCGCGCGAATTCAGCAGCGCGACCAATTCGCGCGCCGCGGCGGTCTTCCCAAGACCATAGAGGGCTAGGGCACCCCGCAGAACGGCTCTACACGAATCCTCCGACTTAATCGTACCCCCGAAATATTCCTTCTTTCGTGCGAGCGCTCTCCAAATACCGCCGACGCCCACATCCACCGCGCGGCTAAGCGCCCGGTCGGACTCGAATCGAGAGGGCCGCTTCAGAACAAGGTCTATGCCGTGCAGTCCGTTGCCGAGGAGGAAGGCCATCACCCGGCCGCCCACGTTCTCGCTCGACGTGTTGAAGTCGGGACACGTCGCCCCGTTGGTGCGGCAGATACTCGAATGATGGCTGATAAAGTCGAAGCCTATGCAATCCTCCAGGCTGATGTTGCTCTCCACCATAAATTCCGAAGTATAACGGCCATTCCAATACCACTCGCCGTTACGCTCCCTAAGCGGCCCTTTATTGGACGACGGATCGTACTCCCGTACGTGCTTGGACTCCGACAGATCACGGTCGGTAAGCAGAATCCGGTAGGCGTGCGGGCTGTACGCGGTCATCGCCTCCACCCAATAGCAGCGGCGTTTGCGGATCTGCTTGCTCCACGGAAATGCGAACTGCACGTTCCCGTAAATCGACCCCGGCGCCCAGGTGTTGGCCGACAGCCACGTGACGCATATTCTCGATTTCCTCAGACGGCTCTCGTCGTAGATGAGTCCGCAGCGCAAATGACTGTCTTCGAGGATGCGCCGAGCGATCGGCAGGTGCACAACATGATAGACGGTTTCCAATAGCTGGCCGTCATCCGACGGAGAAGCACCTTGCTTGGGAAGTCCGATACGGTATGGTGTCCACTCGCTCACGGCAATCACTCCTGAGCCAACAATTCGCGCATCGATCGCACCGTCTGTCCCCATTCTTCGCGCACAAGCTCGGCAACGCGGGTATCCGCCTCGCCGTGCCGCCCTTCCTTGAACCATTCGCGATTGTGGCCATTGATTCGATCGCGATATCCCGAGCCGCGGCCCCATTCCTGCGCGAGATGTTGCCAGAATTCAGCGTCCGCACGCATTTCATCGGCATGGATGCTTTGTCCGACAAGCTGGGCCTTACGCACCATTCCATCGAAACCGGATTCCAGAGCCCGAACCGTCTGCCTGATGAGGTCGTGCGCGTTTACATACTGGTCGTCGTCGAGGAGGTTTGTTGCGATTTCGCGCAACCCGTTTAGTTTCGGTTCGGCAACTTGGGTCGTGATGCGCCTCGCTCCGTGACTTAACTGGTGCGCATAATTCAGATTCTGCCATTCGCCGTCGCGGACCACGGAAGCGTGAATCGTTCTCGGATGAGCGTTGCCGACGGCGGACAGCAAGCTGTCTTGCACGTGAAGCCCCGGCACGGCAGATATTTCCGAATTGTGATCCAGCCAAATCGTCAGTCTGCGCGACGCCTGCGCCGTGATCTCGCGTGCCTGCTCCTTCTCGTAATTCACGAGCAACGCGTTTGCCCCCGTGATTATTTCCCGCAGCCTGGCCCGGTGAGATTCGCGGATCGCTTCGATGCGGCCGCGAACGAAATCGCGTAACACGTCGGGCGCGTCCTCTGCGGCATTGAAGAATACGACGGGCAGGTTGGTCAGGCCCAGGGGGTGCAATCGAAGCTCCACCTCCTCGCCCTTTATCTCGTACCCTTCCTGAGCGTTCTGAACCGGGTAGCCGTTATCCTTCACGGCGAGCGCTTCGCTCGGCCGCGGCAGAGCGAGGATTGCGGCATTAGTTTGCAAAGTCCGCACGCCTCCTTCCTTTGCGCGCGTCAGCAACTGCCGTACCGAGGTGGAAGGCGCTTCGTTGAAGACCGTGCAGAGCACCACTACCGTGTGGGGATCGTCAAAATGCTGTTCCAGGTCCGCGCGCGAAACGATATCGTCGATGCCCTGAGTATCGACAAGTGTTATGGAAAGGGATTCGTCTCCCAGCACAGCGGTTGGAACAACCAACTCGATCCTGCGGGGCATGGTGAACTCGGGATGCCGGCCATTATTGACCCGTTCAAATGTTTCCTGCAGCCACTCGAACGGCGTCTTCCCAGTCGAGTCCGAATACCATACGTCCCGACGGTCGCGCTTATGCAGTTCCATACGCGCGAGAATCTCGACAGAAAGCGCTTTCGCATCCGCGACGGAACGCGCCAGGTTGCGTGCGTCGTCGTTCGCAGGGACAACGCCGCCGTCGGTCTTTTTCTCCGCACGCTTGCGGCGCAGGCCGGTCATATTGCGCAATGCCCGCTCTACTTCACGCGAAATGCCGGGCGAACCCGCATCGCCTTCGGAATCATCGCCCGAGTCGGCGGCTTGCGGGGGGTTCATCAGAAAGTTTGAGAAATCTGCAACGTGACGGCGAATCTCATCTTCCGTGCACGGCTCAACAATCAATCCATATCCGGGACCGCGCCGAATATGCACCTCGCAAATCGTGATCCCGCCCGCTCCGGTTTCGAGCACAGGTTTTGGCATCCCCTTGGCGGTAGGCAGTTCCATTCGCTCAAGGCGGCAGATCGCAGTCGATTTTCCAACGGCAATCGTCCCGATAAACGCGGCGCGATACCGCTTCTCCATGACACACTTCGCCGCCGTCGTGATCTCGTCTTTGTACTTGGCGAGCCGTCGCTCGAACAGCTGCTTTACATCCGGGCGCTCCGACAAGTCATGGACCTTCTGCGCCGTCTGCTCGGCTTCCCACAGCAGGTCGCCGTCCGGATCAGCGATCTTCGGTTCGGGCAACACCTGCCAGCTGCGCCTAAGCAGCGTCTTAACTCGCGCGGACTCCGGTGTGTCGATGCCTTTCAGAATAATGTCCAGCTCGTCGTCGGAGACAATCCTCTCTCCGCTTTCGATTCTGGAGAGAACCGCAGCACTCCATTCGAGTTTCCGAGCCAATTCGTTCTGCTTGAGTCCCGCCTGTTCCCGCAACGCCGCGATATGCCTGCCTAATTCCTCTTTGTGCATGCCTCACCCCTCTCACGAACAAGGATGCCACAAGTTTTCTAACAATGCAAGAAACATTGCAGCAACGTTTCTCGCTAATGTTACAGCGTTTATTTACATTGACATAGCATTTACAGACTAGAGTTTCGGCTCCTCCTCGACACCGATCCGTTCGATTCCGTCCAAGTTTTAGATCATCGTCACGTCCAGACGGACCTCAGTACCGCCCGGCGAATGCCTGTACCTGAAATCCGACACACAACTGGCACGGCTCATCACAGACAATCAATATCCATGCGGTTCGCAGATATGGGCGACTGATGGGCCGTCGGTCGTCAACTCGGGTCGATCCTTTCTCTGAATTGCACCACCAGTGTGTTGCTTGGATATTGTCGGGATGGGTGCCTCATCACGCGGCCAACGCACCCGGACTATTCCATGGTTAATTGACACTATCTTGTACGCTCTATAAGCTGACACGCATGGAAGGAATCGGGCCATTCATACGCAAGCGCCGAGACGAGCTTGATCTTTCGCTGCGTGAACTTGCGAAGAAATTGGATTGTTCGCCCGCTTTTATTTCGGACATCGAATTGGGCCGCAGGCATCCTTCAGACAAAGTGTTGGTTGAGATCGCCAAAATTCTGAAGGTCAGGGTCGAAGAGTTGCGGAACATGGACGTGAGGGCTCCCATCGACGAAATAAAACGCGCTACGCAAAACGATCCGACCTTCGCGCTCGCCTTCCGCACCGTCCTCGACAAAAACATCAGCGCGGACGAGCTGCTGGAGTTTGTCAGAAAGAGGGAGCATGAGAAGAAAGGTAAGAATAAGAAATGAGACCTTTCCGCTCCGGTCCTTCTTCCAAGCAGCCCTACTTCACCCCAAGCCAGATCGATGATATGTGCTGCGACGAGCTTCGCGGCGTCGGGCTCCTGCCCAGCTCACCGGAACCTATTCGCATCGACCGGTTCATTGAAAAGCGCTTCAACGTTTCCCCGCAGTACGAGGACATGCCGAACGGAGTGTTGGGATTTACCCGCTTTGGAAAGAACGGCGTCAAGGCGGTAGTCATATCCTCCGCTCTGGACGCCGAGGGCGGGAAGGTCGCAGCGCGGCGCGTCAGGACAACGATTGCACATGAGGGAGGCCACGGGCTCCTGCATGCCCACCTATTTGCACTCGATGAAATACCTCTCCATCTTTTCGACCAGGAAAGCCACTCTGGAGATCAGATTCTCTGCCGGGACGTGCATGGCGACGAGAAAAATGCTCATCGTTACGATGGCCGCTGGTGGGAAGTCCAGGCCAACCGTGCGATGAGCAGTCTTCTGTGTCCTCGGCCTTTGGTGCTTGAGGCGATGAAACCATTTCTCGCGCCCGTGGGACTTCTCGGACTGGAATTACTCGTTGAAAATCGCCGCGAGGAGGCCCTGCGCGCTCTGGCCGAAATCTTCGACGTTAACCCTGCTGTGACCCGCATTCGCTTGAGCGAAATGTATCCCGCGCAGACGGGCCAACTAACGCTGTAAATTTTTTTCTTGACGCTGTTCGCTATGTATGCTTACACTGTACAAATCAGTGGCGGACTGATTGTATGGCTTCCAAGCAGCAAAAGAGCGAATGGGCCACAGCACCGGCCCCCGCAGCCTCTCCGGTCGTCCGTGTCAGCCGCGGCATCCGCGACCTGACGCGTTTGCTCCTGGTGGTCCGCGCGGGGGGACGTTGTGAATTCGATGACCACAACGAATACCTTCTGCACCATCCGCTCACACTAACTCCGGGAAACTTCGCGCAAATGGCGCATATCGTGGCCTTTAAGGAGGACGGGCCGCGCGGCAAGTCATCCCTGCGTCCCAGGTATATCAACGATATCGCGAATCTGATGTTGCTTTGCCCGCAGTGCCACAAGCTCATCGACGACCATCCCGACCAGTACCCGGTCGCTGTCCTCCAAAAATACAAGGAATCGCACGAGGGGCGCATCTTCCATGTCACCGGTCTCGGCCCGGATAAGAAGACGACGGTCGTGCAGCTTAAAGCCCGGATTGCTGGACAAACGATTGCGATTCCTGTTGCCCAGGTCACGAAGGCCGTCGCTCCCCGGTATCCCACCGACGCCAAGGGCCACCTGATCGATCTCACGGCGATCAATTCGGAAGGCAAGGCCTTTATCGAAGAGGCATCCCGCTGCATTAAGCAGAAGATCGAGCGCCTTTATGAGCCGGGAATGGATGTGCATGAGACCCGCCACATCTCGCTTTTCGCTCTCGCGCCGATTCCGCTGCTGATCTATCTCGGCAGCCAGCTCAGCAACAAGGTGCCGGTCGATGTATTCCAGCGCCACCGCGATACCGAGGACTGGGTCTGGAAAGACTCGGGCACACCGGCCGAATACCGTTTCGACAAAATCCGCGAGGGCCGGGGCCAAGGCCAGATCGTCCTGATTCTGTCGCTCAGCGGCAAGATTAAGCCCGAAGCGCTCCCTTCCGGAATTGACGAGCAATTCACCATCTACGAACTGACACTGGCGAACATGGAACCGAACCCGACGTATCTGTGCCAGCGCGACGATCTCACGCGGTTCAAAGATGCGTACCAGGCTGCGCTGCGCACCATCGCGAGGGAGTGCGGCCATTGTGACGCGATGCATCTTTTCCCTGCTGTTCCTGCTCCGGTCGCTGTGTTCTGCGGCCGGGAACTTCTCCCAAAAGTCGATCCCAAACTGCTGGTCTATGACTTCGACAAGCGCCAGGGCGGCTTTACTCCAATTATCGAGGTGAACTAGGTATGACTGCTGACGAGTATTTGAATGAGGTACTTGCTTCCCAGGCTCTGGGAGACGATAGCGAAGAAGTAAAAGCGCTCCAGAAGCACCGTGCAGACGTGGAAAAACTCATCCGCGACAACTTCAAAGATACGGCTCTGACCATCCGGTATGCGGGGTCAAAGGCCAAAGGGACGATGAACAAGGAGTCCTACGACCTGGACATCATCTCCTACGTCTCCTCCGGCGACAACACTGCCGGCGAAACGCTGGATGACATCTACGATAATCACAAGAAGGCGCTGGCCAAGAAATACTACGTCGAGCTGAAAGGCTCGGCGCTGCGGCTCAAAGGATGCGACCCTGAAAATCTCGGTGTGGATTTCCATATCGACGTGGTGCCGGGCCGTTTCACGGATGAGACCAAGACAGATGCCTACCTCTATCAGTCCGGCGGCGATAAGAAGCGCCTGAAGACCAATCTCGACGTGCATCTTGATCACGTGCGCGACAGCGGCGTCATTGACGCCATACGCCTGGCCAAGCTTTGGAAGGTCCGTAACTGCCTGCCCATCCGCACGTTTGTCCTTGAACTCGCCGTTATCAAATTGCTGAAGGACAAGAAAAAGAGGAGCCTCTCCGAGCAGATGGAGCACTTCTGGACCGAACTGCGTGACAACGCCGCTAATCTTTCCGTTGAAGATCCGGCGAATCCCAACGGCAATGACCTGTCCAACTGCCTCGACGACAATCTGAAGAGCCAGCTTGCGGCGGCCGCAAAACGCACGCTTGAGCAGATCGATTCGTCCGGATGGGAAGCTGTCTTCGGAAAGACGGAGAAACAGGAAAAGGCGGCACGGGTCGAGATTCTGCGGCGTGCGGCGTCGGTTGCCACGCCGTCACGGCCTTGGCTTCCTGAAGCATGACGTGGCAGCGCGACGATCCGGCGCTTTATGAAAAGGAAAAAGCCGAAGTAGCGGCGCACTTTCCTGACCTGCACTTTGTTGTGGAAGACGTTACCGTTTTTGTACGCGGGAGCTTCGCGGTCATGTTCGAGGGGCGAGTTCTCGATCGCTACTCGGTCGAACTGCAACTAGCACGAAACCATCCCGCCGGACTGCCTGTCGTCCGGGAGACGGGCGACCGCATTCCCCGTCACATTGATCGACACATCCTTGCCGCCGATGGAACCGCCTGCGTACTGCTTCCAGACGAGCGCTGGCGTCTTTGGCCGATTGGCAGCCCCTTGGTGAAATACCTCACCGGCCCGCTCCATAGTTTCTTTCTCGCACAGACCACGGTGGAGGAGGGGCAGCCCTGGCCCTTTGGGCAATGGGCACACGGCGCGAAAGGCATTTTTCAGTTCTATCGGGACTTGCTCAAGACATCCGACCTTCGCTTGATAACAAACTATCTCGACTACCTGGCGGCTAAAAAGGTGAAGGGACACTGGGCATGCCCGTGTAAGAACGGCAGGAAACTGCGCGACTGCCACTTCGACCAGGTTAAGGAACTGAGGGAAAAGATTTCGCGTAAGGATGCGGAGAAATCTCTCGCAGTGCTCAAGGCTGCGGGATCCTCAGCCATCGACATGACCGAGCCGACATAAGCGTCCAGCCGGGTATCGCAATCATAAAAGGGAACCCTCAGTCACGCCATTCTGGTTGATCCTTTTTCTTCATTGCACCACCAGTGTGTTGCTTGGATATTGTCAGGATGATCGTCTCTCCACGATCCTCCCATTCCTTTCGGATTCTTGTGATCCGGAGCGATGTCGTTGTAATCGGTAAACGCATCGTGGCAGATAGCGCATATTCCCGCTTGTTCCCGCACCTTACGGTTCAGCAGTTTTCGCATCTCTGCCGGTGATCGCAGTTCGCGGTATCCTCGCGGGTGGTGTGGATCTTGGACGCGCTGAACTCCAAGTCTTACGAGTCGAGGCTTGGGAAGGGCTTCCCGACCGCAGCAGAACAGAGATCGATGGATTGGACAGAATTCATTGCGACGGAGCCTCATGGCATTCCTCCTGTTGGGCCGGAGTGATTTACGGATCAGGTGTCGTGGGGGGTGGAAATCGGGTCGGAGATCTCAACTGCGGACCTGCTGCTACAATTCCTGCCCGAGGGGAAACATGCTCAATCTGGCTACCGTAGTCGGGCAGTTGAAGAAGGAAAGAGAGCGGGCGCGGAGAGAAGTGGCAGGGCTGGACACCGCTTTGAAGGTTCTGGGCAGTCTCGTGAGTCCGAACCGACGGTCCACGGGCGCTCCGACGGAGACCAAGAAGCGGAGCCCTATGTCAGCGGCGGCTCGCAAACGAATTGCTGCGGCCCAGCGTGCACGTTGGGCGAAATGGAAGGCGGCCAAGCGGAGCAAATAGACCGCACTAACCTTAAGTTTCCCTTTTTCGACTCCCCAATTAGGATTCCGGGGTGTCATGCACCTCGGTTAACTAAGCTGGGACTTTTCTTCGGACTCGGTGCGTTCTTGAAAAATTCAGCACAAGTTCCGGATGCGCCGGAGCCACTAACGCAGGCCCGATCAAGGTTGCGCGATCCCTGGGAAGAGTGCCGCCCAGCATACGAGATATGTTGAAAAGCGAGGGGCTCCCGCAAACCAGACAGCGGTCGTGTGGGCTATCACTGACAACGTCGCATTCGGCACACAAGACCGCGTTTTGCAGGGAAACTGCGTTGAGACACCGACTCACTTGAGAAGTGCCATCCACATCCGAACGCTTCATCACAGAACCTCGTAAAGACTGCTTTGATTGTATTTAACCCTTGTCGGGCCGAATTGTTTACACCACGACTGGGCCATACTGACCGGACTCTTTCTAAAGCACGCTCTCTTTACTCGCGGTCCGGTCCGTTCATTCACCGCGACCGCGGCGTCCATAGAACTGCACCTTCCCGTCCACGACGTTAGCGACGTATCGTCCGTCGCTTAGGAATTGCATCACCTTCTTGCCTTCTTGTGCGAGTCGCGCCCAGCGGGAATTCGTTTTCGGATTTTGCTCCAGGCCTCGCAACGCTTGTTTCTCGAACGGGAAATCGACCTCGCGCAACTTCGATCGGCTGGTGCGCCGGACCGCGTAGCTCGCGCCTTCCACCGCGACCGTCCTGGCGTCCTCGACCAACGCCTGCCGCCACACGGAAATCAGAGTTTCCTCGAAACTCGTCGTCATCGTTTCCCGTTCCCAGTCGAATTGCCGAACACGTCATCGATCTTGCTCATGATTCGATCGGCCCACTGAACTGCGGATGTCCGTGGGCTGAGACGGCTATCGCCCAGGTCCTCTGGCGTCTTTATGCGCCGCGCACTACCCCACTGTCGGACGGTGCCGGGAGCAGCTCAGTCGACACTTGGGTTGCGGCTTTGAGCACGAACGGTTCGAGCAATGACTTGAACCGAGGAGTCAAGCGTAGTTGCTCACTTTCCTGCTCAAGCAGAGTGCGAGGATCGGGTGCCGTTTTCAGCAGGTAACGCAGATAGGACAGCCGCAGGAGCCAGAGCGCGTGTTTGAAGTCTTGTTCGCTGCGCACGTGGAAAGTCGTCCAGCCTGAGTTGGGAACCCAGCGGTGATCTTCCGCAAGACCTTCCGTCACGAGCGCATCGCGAACTGAGCGCGGGAACGGAATGTCAACGATCCCCCCAATGTGTACATGGCCGACTTCTGCGCTCCCGACGCGGAATTCCTTGGCGCCAAAGCGGTGTGGGTGAACCGATATCTGCGGCCACGCTGAAACCTCATCTTCGAGCTTCTTCAGGTGCTTCATCATCCACACTCCAAATGCTATTTCTTTCGATGAAGGAGAATGGCCGATGGATTCTCGGTACGCGCGCATCGATACGGCCGCCCCTCTGGTTGGTTCTGAAAGGCCCGTCTGGGAAACAGGAATAATATTGCTGTCAGATGACCGTACGCAAAATCGTCCATATCGATATGGATGCTTTCTACGCTTCCGTCGAACAGCGGGATGATCCCCAACTGCGCGGCAAGCCGGTGATTGTCGCTTGGCGGGGCAACCGTTCTGTCGTCTGTGCTGCTTCGTATGAAGCAAGACGCTTCGGGGTACGCTCGGCTATGCCGGCGGTGCATGCGGAACGCTTGTGCCCCGATGGAATCTTTCTTCCTCCAGATTTCGTACGATATCGGGCGGTCTCCCGGATCGTGCGCGAGATCTTCAAGCGGCACACCGATCTGGTGGAGCCGCTTTCGCTTGACGAAGCGTATCTCGACGTTACCGAGAACAAGACTGGCTTGCCGACCGCTACTCGTGTTGCGTCGGCAATTCGTGAGCAAATCCGCCAGGAGTTGCACCTGACAGCCTCAGCCGGCGTAGCGCCGAACAAATTTCTGGCAAAAATCGCGTCTGACTGGCGCAAACCTGACGGACTCTTCGTCATCCAGCCCGGCGACGTGGACACATTTCTGGCCCCACTGCCTGTCGGACGTCTCCCTGGTGTGGGCAAAGTGACAGGAGAAAAACTCGACAAACTTGGAGTACGGACGGTGAGCGACTTGCGAAGTCTGGATTTACCGACGCTCGAAGGCCACTTCGGTCGCTATGGCCTGCGTCTCCACGAACTCTCCCGAGGTCTCGACGATGGCGAAGTCGTCCCGGACCGGCCCACACAATCCATGTCTGCTGAGGATACATTTGAGCAGGACGTACCCCTGTCAGAGACGGAGCCAAGGATCCGTCTTCTTGCCGAAAAGATTTGGTCCGCTTCGCGCAAGGAATCACGCATCGCACGTACGGTCGTCCTCAAACTGAAGACCAGCGAGTTCCACATTCTCACCCGCAGCCATACGCCCGCGTCTCCTCCCTCGTCTTGTGAAGAATTGACCAACATTGCCTTGTCGCTCCGCGAGCGAGTGGACATGGGCCCGCGGCAACGTTTTCGCCTCGTCGGCGTTGGCCTAAGCAACTTTCGCGAACCTGAAGGAAAGGAAGATACTTCCCCGCAGCCCGCCCTGTTCGAGTAGCTGCAGATTTTGGCAGAAGACTCCTATGGGAGGATGTGGGCTCCGCCTTGCAGGTCGCATGGGCAGCCTCATTTAGAATTAAGTCGAGAAACATTAAAAGCGAGGGTGGGCCAGCCCCGACCCGTTGACTAGTCGGAGGCAAAGGATGTCAGAGTCTTGGAAACAGGAGTTCGTGACCTATCTGGAGGAAAGCACGAGTGCAACGCCATTGGTCTCGCAGGCGCTTGCAGTAAAAGAACAGAACGTTCCACCCCGGATCTACAAGTATCGCTGCGACAATTCCTATACTCGAACAAATCTACAGACTAATTGCGTTTGGACGTGCTCGCCTGCAAAGTACAACGACCCGTATGATTCATGGCTAAGCATGCCCAGTAACGTGCTGGCGCAATTGTTGGAACAGTCTCTTGAAAAAAAGACCGAAAATGCTAAGAAATACTCAGGCGGCGTCTCTCAAGTTGCGCTAAACACCGCAAAGAATCTAAAGATATTTCGTGACTTGGCTAAAGTGTGCTCGTTCAGCGAAGTTCATGACTCCATTCTCATGTGGAGCCACTACTCCGATCATCATCGCGGGCTGTGTATGGAATACGACTTATCTCTTTTGCTGTATCATCACGCTTTTCGTCGAAATCTGTATCCCGTGGTCTATTCTGCTGACTTGTATGATCTCACCAAATTTGCGGAAGCGTTGGCGGGTCCGGGCCAGAATTTCAAACCGATGATTCCCCTCCTGGCGATGCTATACAAGTTCGAGGGATGGCAATATGAGCGCGAGTGGCGCTTTGTGCGAGAGGTGCCCCAGGTGCAAGCCGATACAGTCGAAAGTGCGCCAGTGCCGTCGCGGATTTTTCTCGGGACGAGATTCGACGTTTCCGCGGGCAAGGAACTGCTCGATATTTGCAAAGACAAAAAGATTCCACTTTCCAAGATGGAAATGGTGGATGACAAGTACGAACTTCGCGCAACCGATTTCGGCGGCTGAATTTCAAATGAAACCAAGGCAGGGTCGCCGATGTCTCCGTCGAATTGGGAGTGTGTCCTACTAGCGTTTCCTAGACGCCCGGAACTACTTTCGGTTCGCACGTCACTCAGGAGCCAAGAATTTACTTCCCAGAGGCCGACTTACCAGTCTTGAAGCTTTGTCTCAGAATTCACGAAATCAAAACTGGTCAGCTCTCGGCTCCTCCAGAAACTTGCTGAAGTCCGTTCGGTACGCGTCGCAACCGTTTCAGGTACGGGCCAGAAGTATTCTTGATCGTGCTCTTCACGCAATCAGTCCGGAAGTATCCCTTGTCTTGCCCTCTATAATATTGAAAAGACGCAATATACCGTGAAAAAGCGCAATTCATCCTCGGGAGGGGCAGCTCTGCACCTCGGTTCGGGATATCAGGTCCGCGTCGCGAGTTGGCTCGCGGCCGAGATGCTCTCCGGTGGACAGGGAAAACCATTCTCCCCTGGAGGCATGGTTGCGTTACTGCGTGGAGAGACTCAGGAGTCGGTAGACGATCTCCTCGTTGGAACAACCGAAAATCGGTACGGCTTTATCCAGGCTAAGCGCGCGCTTGACTTCTCTGAGAAGGTCGACAGTGATTTTGGTTCCGTAATTGATCAGATGGTGCGCCAAGTTGCGGAGCGCCCGGCCGATGGTGTCCGCCGACCCTGGACACGGGATCTCACGCCGGCGAATGATCGGCTCCTGTTGATAACAAGCTCGCGTTCGAGCGAAAAAATCAAGGTACTTCTGAAAGATGTTTTGGTTCGCGCCAAGTCGCTGGCGAAGGGGCAGCCGTTGATCGATGCGGCCGTCAATGATGCAGAGCACACCGTTCTCCAGGGCACGATTGCGACTGCGACGAGTTATTGGAACCGTGCAACCGGAGCAGAGGCAACGGAGCAGGATATCCAGGGTCTTCTTTCCCTTATGTCGATTCAGGTGCTAGACGTGGAGGCTGGCGAACTTGGCGAGAGGGAAGCAGTTCGGACCTTGGGTACTCAGGTCACAGCAGATCGCCATCAGGAAGGAGCCGCGTGGTCTTCGGTTTTGAAAGCCTGCCGGACGATGGTCGAAAGCCGGTCCGGGCTGAACGTGGATGAACTGCGGCGGCTTCTGGAAGAAGACGGGATCGAACTGAAGTCCGTCGAACCCTCGCAGAGGGAGATGCAGCGAAGGCAAGTCATCAGCGAGCAAATCGACAAGCTCATCGATGAAGCGCGCGATGCCGTGAAGCAGCAGGAGTTTGGGAAAGGAGAGATGCTGTTACGGCGCATTGAACGCGATCATGGATCGCAACTCAACCTCAATCAACGCTTCAGGGTCCTTACGAACTATGCGTATGCGGAGATTGGTCTGGGTAGGGCGAACGTAGGTGCAAGACGTTTCCTGGAAGCACTCGAGCTGCTGCCGGATGACGAAAAGGCGAAGAGCAATGAAATCCTCGCATACTATGTCACGGGTGACTCGCCGACCGCCTTTGCCAAGGCAGACAAGATCCGGACTGCATACCCGTCGTCGGTTGCTATCGCCTCGCGTTGGATACTGTCATCTCCCCCGGAGAAGACAGCGAAGGAACTCGAGCACGAGCTATCCTCGATTCTCCGTAACGATGCCCAGATTTGCGTATCACTCGCGTATAAGTCTCTAAACCACCAGGATCTGGACTTAGCAACCGAATACGCAGAGAGAGCAAAGGTTGCCGAGCGCCAACAGGGACGGCCGTGGCTCATATTGGCGGGCATCTTTGTGGGAAGACTCATGAGAGTGGAGGCGGGCCACGGAAGGCCGTCGGACACTCGGTCGTCCCTCACTGAGTCTGCAGAAAAGCATGTTCGCGAAGCGATCAGGCTGTCTGAAATCGAAAAGGACGTTCAGACTCAGCAGGAAGCCCGGGTCCTCCTAGTAGACATTCTGACCCTGCTCGAAAAGAAGCAGGAAGCTTACGATGAGTCTGATCGCGCGGTTCAGCTGAATCCGAACAATGCCCAAGCGCTAATGGCTCGGGCCCAAGCGCAGGCAGCGATGGATCTGAATGGAGAAAGCATCTCTAGCCTAGAACGCGCTTTTGCCATTGAACCAAGGGCAGATATCGCGTTCATGTACGGGAGGGCTCTGTTTTCCCGATCGGCTGGCGCTGATCTGACAACATCGATCAAGGTACTCACCGGGATCGATTTGAATACAGTCCTACCGATGGCGCGCCATTCCTTTGCTATCCATGCTTTACGGGCAATCATCAAGGACGAGGACTGGGAGAAGGCAGAGGCCTATCTCGACTCAAACGAACCCCTGCTTGCCCCTGAGACGATGTCTGTCCTTCGTGGACTTCTCGCACATTCTCGTGGAATCCCTGACGAAGCAGAGCGATACGCGTCCGCCGCGCGGTCGTCGTTAACACCCGCTACCGATCTTGAAGTCAAGATCCATCTCGGTCATCTCTTCATGAAGATCGGTAAGCCCGCGGATGCACTGCCCCTGTATCAGCAGGCGTTCGACGCGCAGGTGTCTTCGTTCGATCCAGGGCGCCTTCTCGATTGTGCGGCGCAGGCGCACGAAGACGGAGTTGTCATACAGACCTTCCGGACGCTTCTTAGTCGCGGTGTAAACGATTGGAACACCGTAAGCTTCGGGGTGCAGTATGTGCAAAGGTACAAACCATCCCAGGCTGCTGACATTCTCAAAGACTTCTTAGAGGTGAACCCGGACCACAAGTTCGCCAAACTTTATCGTTCGGTCCTGGGTGTCATGCATGACCGCTCCGAGTGGGTGACTGGCGCGATCGCAGAACTGCCAAATGTAGGTGAGCTGCCGCCTGAACATATCATGCAGGTTGTCCACGTGCTGAGATTTGCCGGCAACCCGGACGCTGCGGTGGATTACGCATACCGCTATCTCCGCTTGCACATGAAGTCACCTGAGGCACATCGGGCCGTCGTTCTGTCTATGTCTGTATTCGAACCCGTTCCCACGATTCAGCCGACGCTAGAAACGGTTGCGGTGGGTGCCGCCGTTAGGTACGACGAGGTGCCCTCCGGAGAACCGGACTGGATCATCATCGAAGATACAGACGATCCGGTTGGCGAGTTGAAAGAGATCCCGAAATCTTCCCGTTTGGCGGAGGAACTGTTGGGGAAGAAGGTCGGCGATCAATTTGTTCTCGCGCCCGGCTTCATGGACCGGAAGGGCATCATCCGTCAGATCGTGCCCAAGTACGTTCGGGCATTCAACTTGTGCGGCGATAAGTGGCAGCTTAACTTTCCCGATGCGCAGTTCATCCAGTCTGTGCATCTTGGGTCCACCGAAGAGGAGATGCGGGAGAGCATCGATCGAATGCTCGAGGTCCTGGAAAAACAAGCTGGAACCGAAGTGGAGATGCGCACACGGTACAACTCTGTGTCTACGCCGCTTCACATCTTCGGAGAGTGGCACAATACGAATGCTTATGACGCGCTTATCTCTCTGGCAAGGGCAGAGGAGCAACCTGTACGTTGCACATTCGGTACCGCTGATGAGAGGACCGATGCATTGGCCTTATTGAAGACTGCCAAGCGTCTGGCGCTCGATCTCAGTGCAATGGCAACCATTCGGTTGCTTGATCTCGATCACCTCTTGACGACAGTTCATTTCCAATTTGAGATGAGCGAGCATACATGGCTGCAACTAAAAGAAAAGCTGCGCGATAGGAAGGACGATGGTAAACCGAGCTTGGCCATTGGTTTCGAGGACGGTAGGCGTGTGACGTACGAGGAAACGGTCGAGTTCAAGAAGAAGCGCGCTGCTGCCAACCAGGAATTTCTTGAGCTGATTGAAAAGCACTGTACGATCGTGCCTGTAGAAGAACTGGCTCACCTGCCACCGACAAAGCGGGAGCAGTTTGAGCGCCTATTCGGCCAGTATGGTGTCGAGTCGATGTTGCTAGGGGCGAGGCCCGATTGTGTTCTTTGGAGCGATGATCTTGTGCAATCGCACATTGGAGCTGTCGAATTTGGAACTCGAAGAGCGTGGACGCAAGTGATCGTTGCATTTTTGGCGGATCTGCAGGTCGTGACGCCCAAGGAGCGGGATGCCGCGACTGCAAAACTGATGAGCATGGACTACAGGACCACGTTCTTTGATGCGCCATCATTGATTGAAGCGGTTCATCTCTCTGATGCAAAACCGTGGATGCAGCCACTCAAGACCTTTATCCAGCAGTTTTCGGCTCCCAATATTGACCTCAAAGCTTTGATTCCGATTTTGGTGGAGGCCTTGGTTCGGCTCTATCGCGAGCCCCTGCTTCCGGAGAGCCGTTGTAGGGTCGCAACAGCGCTCCTCGATGCAATCTGGAACAACCTGACAGCAAGGCGCGGTTTGTTGGAACTGCGTGCTAGGGCCGGATTAGTTTTCAACCTGAATCCGGTCGGTGAAGCACAGTTCAACATCTGTTTTGATCAGTGGTTCAAGCGGATGCAAAATCCCATCATCATCGCTGGATCGTAGTCAGGCTACTCGATTGCCGGAAGATTTGGGCGGGGATCACACTTCCCGCCGAGTCGGGTTTTGGGAAACTCGCCCGATTAGTAACGATAAACGTGCAAGCATCCAGGATTTTGTCTCCAGCCTAACCGACCTCATTGTTACTGATCTGACGAAGGCCACGGGTGAGACGTTGATGTGGGGCCTGTCCTGAGGCGGCCAGTCGTGTTAAGTAAGCCAATCTCGCGAGTCTGTCTGATTTCCGTTCTCGGGAGCTAAAATCAAACAGATCAGGTGATGCCCGGTTCGTCTGCCGATCAGTCGCAGGCCTGCAGAAACCACCGACATCGCGGTACTGACGCCTCATGAAACTGAGCAGCTGACAAAGGCGTGGCTGGTTCCAGTTGCCTGCCAAGTCTAGGGATATGGAAACGAAAAAGTGATCAAGAACGTCGCTGCACTGCTTGCAGCATTTCAGCAAAAGGAAATTGAGGCGATCCAACGCTCGGGGATCACTCATGCGCCCACAATAGGAGCGCAATACGAAGGAGTGACCAGCTCGGTCCTCGAGATGATGATCCCTTTCGAGCTAGAACTTCAAGTCGTTTCAGGCTTTGTCGAAGGCATTGACGGTTCGCTCAGTGGCCAGATTGACGCTATGCTCGTGCGGGGCAGTGGCACCCCAATTCCGGGAGTTCCAGGTCAGTACAAGTGGCCGATCAAGGACGTACTTGCGGTCCTAGAGGTCAAGAAGACATTGTTTGGACGCGACTTGGCAGACGCGCACGACCAGCTCCAAAGCGTCATGGCCCTGTTTTGGAAGTGCGCTGAAACCGTCGGAGCGTTCGATGGGACTGACATAAGCGCACCTCGCTACGTCTACTCCCAAATATTGGGGGAGCCGGCGCCAGTGGGTAAGCAATTCGATGATTTGCCTTTTGACAGGGTAGCTTTGTATCGAATGCTAGTGGCTGATCATGTTGCTCCCGTGCGAATTGTCCTTAGCTATGGCGGCTTCAAGAGTGAGCAATCTTTACGCCAGGGGTTTCTTAACTTCATGGGACAAAATCCTAAGACGCCGGGTTTTGCCGGCAGTTCACTGCCGAGTCTCATCGGGTGCGGGAAGAACAGCGTCGTCAAAACGAATGGACAGCCCTTCTATTTTCAGCCATGGCAGGGACGCTATCTCTGCTATGCCTCTTCTTCCCACAGTCCGATCCTCTGGATATTGAATCTGATCTTGACCAGGATCTCCCAACTTTATGCGTCACCTGACTGGTACAGCTGCGATCTTTCAATCGACAGGTTCAGTCCGTTGCTCTGGGGCAAAGCTACCGATATGGGTAACGTCGAAGGATGGGAATACTGGGAACATCCGGTTTCGGCAAAAGATTTGAGGCAGGCTCCGGTTCTCACGAAAGAAGAATGGCAGCCTGTCCAAATATCGCAGCATCAGGCTGTGCTACTCCAATTGATCGGAAATGATGGGATCACAAAAAACGACGTCCTTGCCGAAATGTCCAGAATCGATCTGACGCATGAACAGACTCTTGCCCTTATCGACGATCTCATCGCGAAACGGCTCCTTGGCTGGGACCGCGACACACTGGTTTTTCTGACCCGTCGCTGCGCCACGGCCTTTACTCCGAAGGACGGGATCGTTGCACATGACATGGAAGACGAACGGTTTGCGGAATGGATGTCGCGAGCGGAACGGTGGAATAAACCGGCCTCACCTAGGGAATGACCCATACCCTCGCGCGCGCAGCTAAGCGCGGTCATGCACCCGTTGGTCCTCTGAAAGGCTCATATGACCAACCGTGAGGCATCCGCCGGTGCTTGGGTTCCCTCAACACTCCCGTTGTACCGGACCGCACGTCTGTTGGCAGCGATTCGTCTCCCCATATCGTTTGCTTGATCCTTTAACATCGCAAGCAGAGAGCTGATCGGAGCCGCATGGATGTGCACCTGATTGACGGGACGTATGAACTGTTCCGGCACTTCTTCGCTGTGCCCGCTGCGGCTGATGTGAACGGTCAAGAAGTTGGCGCGGTACGCGGCGTACTAGCTTCCGTCTTGTCGATGATCGAAAGCGGAGCAACCCACATCGGGGTTGCAACCGATCACGTTGTGGAGTCGTTTCGCAACGATCTGTATCCCGGGTACAAGACCAGCGAAGGCGTAGCTCCGGAGTTGCTCTCGCAGTTTCCTGTTCTTGAGGAAGCGCTGGAGGCAATGGGAGTGATGGTCTGGCCCATGGTCCGCTTCGAAGCGGATGATGCGCTTGCTTCCGCGGCCGCCAAGGCAGCACAGGATGACCGTGTAAAGCAGGTGTTCATTTGCACGCCCGACAAGGACCTCGGTCAGTGTGTCGTGGGCACACGAGTCGTTCAGATGGACCGCAGACAAAATATCGTGCGCGATGAGGCCGGCGTTGTGGCCAAGTTCGGGGTGAAGCCTCAATCGATTCCGGACTACCTGGCCGTGGTCGGGGACAGCGCAGACGGCTTCCCAGGTGTGCCGGGGTGGGGAATTAAGGCTGCAGCCCTTACCTTGTCTCAGTATCCTCACTTTGAAGACATCCCGAAGGATTGGCGCGAATGGCATCCATCCATTAAAAGGGCCCGCGCACTGTCCGAATCGCTGTTCACCTCATGGAGCGACGCCCTGTTGTTTCGCACTCTCGCAACCCTGCGGCTCGATGTGCCCGTTTTTGATACGGTCGAGGACCTTCGCTGGAAGGGACCATGTCCGGATTTTGAGGAACGCTGCCGGCGAATGAAATCACCCACGCTGTTGGGTCGCGTCACGTCGGCAAAATCGAACATCACGGGGAGTGTAGGCCGCACTTGAGATTCGGCAATTTGTTCATACGCCAAGCAGGATCAGCCTGTGCCTCCGAGCGGCAACTCTCATTCCCACAGCGTACGGGCGCTCAATTTCCTTGATGCGGTTCAACCCGAAAGACAGGAGTAGACTTTGCTGCATGGCAGTAGTTGGAACTGCACAGTAGCGGTAATACGGTCTCATTGCGGGACACGTGACAGCCACGAGTCCGGAAGTTCATGCTTGGTAAAGCCAATGGATCAAGTCGACCCACTCCGCCGCGAACCTTTTTCTAAATGGGCGCGCCGGCGCGCTTGGCAGGTCGCTTCGATCGCCCTCACTGTGGTCTCAGTCGTCCTCTTCATTGCCGTACTGATCTCTAACCTTCAAAGACCGAGGGTGTCGCTGGTGCTCCTGGTCGCCATGACAGCGGCTTTTTGTCTTTTCAGCCTTCTTTTGGCTAAAGTGCTGCTCCAACTGCACCATGACCAACGCAATGCGGCCAGCGTCATCCAAACCCGAGAGCATGAATTCCACCAGATGGCGAGCAATATCCAGGAAGTCTTCTGGATGATCGATGCCGAGAGCAAGAAAGCTATCTATGTAAACGAAGCGTACGAGACCATCAGCGGGCGTTCGTGCCAGTCTTTGATGGAGAATCCCTCTTCTTATGAAGAAGTCATTCACCCCGACGACCGTGCTCACGTTCTTCGAAAACTGCACGAAGCGGCACAGAACGGACAGTTTGATGAGCAGTTCCGGATCGTAAGGCCCAACGGCGAAGTGCGCTGGGTCTGGGCGCATGGCTTTCCCGTGCGGGATGCCGGAGGCAAGATTGGCCGCCTCGTCGGCACAGTTCTTGAGATTACGGCGCAAAAGGAAGCGCAGGAGCAAGGCGCAACTAATCTTGCCCTAGCCCAATCCTCATCGGCCGAAGCCGAGGCGTTGCGCAAGGCGACTCTTGGCCTGACCCAGGATCTCCGCATGGACGTCGTTCTTGATGCGCTTCTCCAATCACTGGCAGACCTTGTACCGTACACGTGCGCTCGGGTCTTGATCCCGGAAGGCGGTCCCCATGTGCTGTCGCTGGGAGAGAAACTCTGCCACGAGACTCCAAAGCCCCGTTCGGAGTTGCCTCTGACTCTCAATGCTGACGACTCTCCGTTCTTGCAACGCATCTTGGCTGGCCAGAAAAGTGTCTTGATTGCAGATACCAGGCAAGAGGAATCGTGGCAAACTTTCGAGGGACATGCACATCTGCGCTCCTGGCTTAGCGTTCCGCTGGTCGCGTCGGGGCGGTACTTGGGATTTCTTTCCGTCGGCCACACGGAGCCCAGCCGCTTCACTCAAGACCATGTCCGGCGGGCAGAATTGCTGGCAATTCCCGCGGCGGCGGCAATCCAGAATTCCCGTCTTTACGAACGCGCAGAGATTTATGGAGAGGAACTGGAAAGACGCATCGAGGACCTGCGCCAGGCCCAGGCCGCGTTGCTGCAATCGGAGGAAGGACGCAGGGCCTCTGAGGAGAAGTTCCAAAAGGTCTTTCGTTCGAGCCCAATTCCGTTCTCGATCACAACGTTGGCGGAAGGGCGGTTCCTGGATGTAAACGCAGCATTCGAGCACCGGTACGGCTATTCCCGGGCCGAGGTGCTCGGCCACACCGTCCATGAATTGAGGATGTGGGAAGACCCGTCAGACCGCGCACTGATGGTCACCCAGCTCCAGCGCGGTCCAATCCGCAACGTCATCACGCGGCTTCGCACGAAGTCCGGCGAGATCAAGACCACGGCCTACTCCGCAGATAAATTCCAGTTCGACGGCCAATCATGCGTTCTGGCCGTATCAGAAGACCTGCCGGAATATAAGCAGTCCTTAACCAACTGAGACATTTCCAAGTGCGATCGGAAACGAGCAGGTGCAGATTCCACCCTCGATTTGCAGCAACTGACTGACTCTATCCGTTAGCGTCTCTCTCTTGATGCCTCTGCTGTCCGGAATTCCGACCGTGGAAGAGAAACATCACCACCTCTCAACGGAAGTGCGGCACGATGGTTCTCATCTTTTGACCTCGGATGGCGGTGTCGCAGCATGCGTGGGGTGGGTCGGGAGACAGCAACCGCTGGACGACAGCGGCTCCTATTAAAGGTACTGTACGGGCCGCTCTTGGCAAGTCCATAGGAATGCACCATTTCGTTTGACGGCCAAACACGGCATGGGGCCAGGAGTTACGCGATGGATGGGCCATTGAGCAGCAAGAGTGGAGTTTGCAGACGAGATCGCGGGCTCAACGCGACCTTCTCTAGCCGGCAGAAATTCCCTCAAACCACGTGGGAGAGCGTCGTGTTGTCCGGTTTCCCGACCGCTGGAGAACCGTCTCGTTCACGCCGCCTCTGCCCCGGCACTGACCCTCGTGCTCTGCCTTCAGATTGGAAGGGAAGCCAACTGCCGCTGCCACGGGATGACACCCCGCCGCAGTTTCTCTAGTCCCGTTCAGAGTTTTCCGCCTCCGCCTGGCCCGGATGTGCCGCTGTGAGAGTTTTGTATGTCCAGTGCCGCCGAAGGAACGCGTAATCAAGCCACCATCAACCCTCGATTGCTGCCGGCCATCGATCGTTTGCTGATCGCTGGAATCAAGCTCGGACCAGCGAGAAAGCACAAGGCGATCAACAAGATCTTGCAACTGGTGCCGACGTGGACACGCGGGGATTGCTGGCGGCGCATCCGTCAGTTGCGAAGGACTTCTGAGCTTGCAGGTTTTCCGCAGACCCCGTTACGCGACAAGTTGGAAGAGTCCGCTGGCGTCGCCGCCGTTCGACGAACGCCCTCCCGTCCATGGACCCCGGCAGATGATGACAAGCTATTGAATTGGGCTGGGTACGAACCGGTGAAGAAGATTGCCCAGCGGCTCGGCCGTTCCGTCCGTGCCGTTCGCTTTCGGCTTGGAGCGCTTGGCATGAGCGCAAAAGTCACTGACGGATGGTCACAGCGCGGGTTGCGTACGCTGTTGCGCGTAAGCCCCGCCAGGCTCCGATATCTGATCGGAAACGCCACGCTGAGAGTTCGCGATTCACGTATTACTTCGAGCTCTTTGGCGGCTTTGTGTGAGAAGAGCCGTCCGTCAACGGATCCCTCCACCATCGAAAGACTCAGGGCTGCGATTGCCAAGGATGACGCACACTCCTGGGAGCGGGCAGCCGGTCTCTTGGGCGTTACGGTCGCGCAGGTGCAGAATCTGATTTCCAGCAGTCAGCTGAAGCTCGTGGATATGTTTGTTACCGACAGGTCATTTGAGGAGTTCTGCAGGAAGCATGGAGGCGAAATCAATACCTCGCTGATGGATCCCGCAACGGCAAAATGGCTGGCGAGCGAATATGGTGTATCAGGGTCTGGCAACGGCAGGATTGTCTCCCGCGCTCAAAAGCACGCGTTGGTGACCAGAAGGTGCAAGTGCGGAAAGAAAATAGCCGGCAATGTTTACTTCAAACACGTGAAGCACTGCCGTCCTGTCGAAGGGCCGGCGATGCGTAAGGCCGGTTGAAAATACGAACACCTATACGGGACTGACACAGCGGACCAATCTGCGATCGACTTCTCCCCGGTGACAGCGTCACCCGACAACTGAGAATCCATTGTGTTTCGCAAGCCGAGCGTCGTTTCCACGGTTATGGCTGCGCCTTTATGGCCAGTTTGTCGTCGACGGGGATAACCCCGACCGCAAACGCTGTCCCCTCATCGTCCCCGATGGATGGAAGAGGGCTTTGGGGGTGTTTGGTGCCGAGCAGGGTCTCGTAGTAGGGAAGGTAAACCATGATATGTGGATGCCAATGGCCCGTCGGCCCAAGCACTTGGTCCGCCGACCACATGTAGGCAAAACACACTTCGGGGCGCTTTGGGATCTCGCCTTTGACGTAAGCGGCTTGTACCCCCTCAGCAATTTGCTCCGCTGTCTTGCCTTCCAACCCCAGTTTTGTCCGAAGTTCGTAATAGGGCAGTACAGCTCGGGCGGCCTGTGGATCGAGACAAATGGGAGCTCGGGTTTTCGCATCGTAATTAATGTAATCCCGGACTTGGACCGGAGTGAACGTCGGAGCTCCGCTAAACCCACGCATGACCATGCACACAAAGCCGTTGTCGCCCTCGTGGACGGTTTGAAATCCGGACGCCGTGAATACCTTTATCGTTGCATGGCCGGAAATATAGTCCGGAGCCGCGCTCTTGGCCAACGCAATTTCAAAGTCTGGCGCCATCAGATACTCGTTGAGCGGAGGGTACTTGGGATCTTGCGCTAGCAGCGCGGCCGCATCCAAAGTCGCAACTACAAACACCAGACTCATCGTAAGCTTTTTCATTTCAGATTATCTCCTTATCAAAATTACTCGCGCATGCAGCATTACGCCTCGCGACCACGCGAACATACGCAATCAAAATTGTCACGAAGGGTGATTCGAAGGGCGAAGGACGAGCTTAGGTCATGGCCTAAGCTCGTCAGCGGCCCCGGATTAGCAGAGGTTTAGTTGGCGGCCGATGTCGCCGTCGCGCGCCCCGCCGCGCGTCGCGCGTCGGTCACGTTGCCGCGATGCATCGTCTGGTGCAGGGCCAGCACGAGGAAGCTCTGTCCGTACGTGGCGAACTCGCGCTCCCGTCCTTTGGGCGGCGCCTTGGTCGGCTTGTCGAGGTCGGCCTCGCTCAGCGACTCGAGAAGCTTCAGGTTCTGTTCGCGCAATTGAAGATACTTCTTCCGAACCTCGTCGAAGGGTGGATACGCGCCGGCATCGGCGACGGCTTTAGAGTCCTCGCCAAAGTATTGTTGCCACTCTGCCGCGGGATTCTTGTCTCCGAAAAGTATCGCTGGAATCATGCCCTCAACCAACGTGAGATGACCGAGTACCCAGAGCGGGTGGCATCCGCCATTCGGTGTCGGAAATGTCGTTGCCGCGCCGCTCATCTCGTCGACTACACTCAGCACCGCTCCATTCGAAACGGTCAGCGCGAACTTAATAGCGTCTTTCGTTTGCATTTTTCTCTCCTCGTACTTGAATTGCCCTGCTATTTGGTAATACGGCTCCCGTGCGACCCGGGATACGCGTGCCGACACAGAATCAGTTAGGGGAGGGCTGTCCGACGATGACAGAACCGGCAGCCGACAGGACCCACGGGCAGTGGCCGTAGTCCGCGATGCGCGTGACCTCGCGACCCGTCGTGACGAGGCGCACGATCCCTCTTGGCATCCAACGGTCTACTTCTTGTTCGAGCCTGATGATCACGGGTTCGCCGTCCACTTCACCCAGCACCATTCGCCATGGCACCGTCCAGCGCTCGTAGTTCCCGAAGTACGGCGAGTCGACCACTCGACCGGCGAACCGGTCGGCCACACGGAGACGAGCGTCGGCCGCAATGAGTTCTCGGAGGCCATCCCAGTCACGGCGATTGAATCGCTCGACATAGAGACGTAAAAGCTGCACGACTTCCGGGTTCTGTTCGCGTCGTGGCGCACCTCGTTCGGGCAAGCTCGCCAATTTGAGGCGGCCGCGTTTTAGCGCTGCCTTGACACCACCGATCGTGGAATCGACAAGAACCGCGATCTCTTCAAGAGCGTATTCAAAAACGTCCTTCAGCAGCACACATGCCCGTTCCTTCGGAGGAAGAGTCAGCACGAGGTGCTCGACGGCACGGCCGAGGTCGGGTCCAGGAGGATCGACTGGCATGACTCGGTCCGGTACCACGGCGGCGGTATCCGCTACCCCCCGAACCTCACGGCGACGCAGGAAATCGATACATTGATTGTGCGCAATTCGGAACAGCCACGGCGCCAGCGGACGGCTATCGTCGAACGTTTCAAGCTTTCGATACGCTTGGAACAACGCTTCCTGAACGATGTCCTCGCCGTCTAGAACCGATCCAGTCATGCGCGAACAGTAGCGGTGCAGGCTTGGCCGAAGATTGGTTATGGTTTCAAGGAACGCCAGGTAGCGTGCCTCGAACGGACCATGGGCGTTCATGTCGCGTGGGTTGTCCATGTCTATCTATACGCAGCCCATCCTCTTTGGGATACGGACACAATCTCTAGGTTACGACGTTTGAGGATCAATCTTGGCCTTGACAGACATTAGATGACGGTCGTACTCTTACATCATGCGGTACTCGGCGGAACACAAAGCGCAGAACCACGAGAAGATTCTGTCCCTGGCTGCTCGCTCATTCCGCGAGAACGGCGGTGACAGCAGCGGCATCGGGACGGTGATGAAGAAGGTAGGCCTGACGAAAGGCGGCTTCTACCGGCATTTTAAGAGCAAGGACGACCTATTCGTCGAAGCGGTGGCACGGGCATTCGACGAGATGGGAAGAGGCATGGTGGAAGTTGCAAGGTCCGCGCCCGAAGGTCAGGCTCTGCGAGCCATCATCGAACGTTATCTGAGTCCAGGCCACGCGAATTCGCCAGGAATGGGTTGTGTGCTCTCAGCCCTCGGGCCAGAGCTCGTACGAAAGCCCTTGTCCGTGCGAAGACGGATTGAGGCGTCGCGGGAAGCGTATCGTGAGCGGATACTGCCATTTGTTCCTGGTCAGACGCGAGAAGAAAAAGTGGCGAAGTTTCAGCTGTTGTTCCCCAGCATGGCTGGGGTGCTGACTGCGGTCCGGATGACTTTATCCCCACAGAGGCGTGAGCAGATGTTGATGGAGGCGAGGAACTTTTTTATAAAGTGCTTCGCTGTAGGTTAATTTTTTTGCCCTTAAAGAGTACGAACGTACTCTTTCGAGAAACTGAACAATACCAAAATGAATCGAGAGGCTAACCGATGAAATTCACGATCCTTTTTCTCATGGCAATGCTACCGGTAGCGTTGGTAGCGCAATCACAGTCCGGAGCCGCCTCAGGCGTGCCCAGCGTGGCTATACCTAAAATCACTGCAGTGCTGGTCATTCAAACTCCCAAGCAGGGCGTGACCGCTGCGCAAGTCATGGCCGTCATACCGGCAGAGATTCGGGCAACTGTGAAGCTCTACCTCGACGGGAAAATCCGCCAATGGTATTCGCGCGGCGATGGCAAAGGCGTCATCTTCCTGGTCGACGCGAAGACCGAGGACGAGGCACGAGCCATTATGGAAACGCTGCCGCTCGCGAAGGAACAGTTGATGGATCACCAGTACATTCCCGTCGGACCGTTAATGCCGCTGAGGGCATTGATCGGTCCAGGAGAGTTACTCTCCTCGCGATAGTGTTGCTGCAGGAGGGAACCCTTAGACGCAGCGCCAGCGGCAACGTACCAGTCGTCGTCTACGACGAAAGCAAGTTACTACGAAAGGGAGCTCATTATGGAAAACACCGTCATGTCGCGCGTCGATCAGCCCAAAGTCCCAGCGGTTTCCGGCTTAGGTACTTTCGTCGCCGTCTTCTTTTTGGGTTGGTTGGCGCTCATTTTTGTCCTTGCCGCGCGCGGTGCGTTCGTCGCGCCGCAGGGGGCGCCGCCGCTCGCACTACTGATCGGCCTCTTGACCCCCCTCAGCCTGTTTCTCCTTGGATATCGGACTATCCCGCCACTGCGGGAGTTTATTCTTTCAGCCGACCTTCGCCTCATTGTGGGGATGCAGGCGTGGAGATGGGCCGGCTTTGGGTTTCTGACTTTGTACTTCTACGGAGTCTTGCCTGGAATCTTCGCTTGGCCTGCCGGACTGGGTGATATGGCGATCGGCGTGACTGCTCCCTTGGTGTTGGCTGCTCTCCTGCGCCGGCCTGGTTTTGCGGCGAGCAAGAGCTTCGTGGCCTGGAACCTTTCCGGCATTTTGGACCTCACCCTGGCTGTGAGTATCGGGGCGCTGGTTCCGCTGCTCGCTCCCAATTTTTACGGAGCTGTTTCAACGGCTCCTATGACACAGCTGCCGCTGGTCCTGATTCCGGCATACTTGGTGCCGACATTCTTGATACTGCACTTGACTGCGCTGTTTCAGGCGCGACGTCTCGGCAGATTAACAACCCGCTACGGGAAATCCGGTGCCAGCGGAGAGATCCGAATGTCGCAAACCGCTTGAGGCATCTAAGATGGCTTTATCAGTCGCCTTTTTTGCGCTTGCGCCTACCGAAGCGATAGGCCGGGAGGATTTCGATCGTGGCTGTCTCGGAAACGGTTCTTGTCCTCGCAGGTGGCACTGCCGTCCTGTCGATCCTCTTCGGTATGCGCGTCGCCATGCGGGTCCTGGCAGGCGGCGCTGCCGCGCCGCGGGCGGATGGCGGGCAGGCGGCGGGCGGAAAGGGTAAGCCCGATGTGGCCGGCGTCATCGCGCTGCCGCCCTTGATCGTTCTCGGCTTCCTGGCAGCGGCAGCGGTGCTTGAGGCGATCGTGCCGCTCACGGTCCCCGTCACGCATTCGCTCGCCCGCTATGTGGCGGGCGCCACACTCGCGGCGGGAGGCTTCGTCATAATCGCCATCGGCACGCGGCTCTTTGCGGCCGCCGGCACCAACGTTCCGCCGACCCTGCCGACGACGGCGTTGGTGGTCGACGGCATCTATGGGCGAACCCGGAACCCGCTCTACCTGGGAATGACCCTCGTTTATCTGGGCCTGGGCGTCGCGGCGGGAAGCCTGTGGGAGATCGGGCTGGTGGTACCGCTGCTGTGGGTGATCAACGTCGGCGTCGTTAAGCGGGAGGAGCGCTATCTGGAGCGCAAGTTCGGCGATGCCTACCGTGCCTACAAGGCGCGGGTGCGGCGGTGGATCTGACCGTATGGGGGAGTTCGAAAAGATCCTCCGGTTAACAGCCTCGTGGAATGCTAATCGGCCGCGAGCTCAACGTAGGCGTCCGCGTCCCTCCGCCAATCTTCGAATGCTGGGTAGGGGTTTGGTAGGGGCGCTCCCCAAATGTCATCGCAATGATCCGCATATTCCATTGCGCGGATCGCTCGCGGGTGGTTCTGTACTTGGATAAGAATGGCAGCGAACCATTCTTCAGCCTTTGCATGCTGGAAGAAGTTGTCAGCGATCCAGCACATGAGCTGGTGCCAGCCTTGCGAAGTAGGCTTGCCGAATTGTTCGCGTTGACTGTCCATTAGGCCCAGGAATCCCGGACAACGGGACCGCAGCTCGCTTCGAACTTCGGCGGGGATTTGGGATGGGCATTCCAGTGCTGGTCGGGCCCAATACGCGAAAGCCTCCCAGTCCATGTATTGAGACGCCGCCGCAGCCAGGCGGTCCGGATCGACGAGCTTAGAAGTCGCTCTGGCTCTTCTCTCATGGGGCACAAGATGGGCCGTGTCGTCACAATGCAATGCCATGCCTTTCCATTCCTCGAATGAGGGATAGGGGATCGGTTTGGCCCTTCTCCACTTCTCCACGCACTCCGACCAGCAGACTTCGGCTCGCTGGTAACGCGGATCTCGCACGGCATAGTACATAATCGCGTTGAACCAACCTTCGTTCTGGGCAAAGCCAAAGATGTGCTCGTCAATCCAATCCTCCAGGCGGAGAGCAAATGGCTTCTCCTTCATGGCCTTCGCCGTCAGTGTTTTTTCGCGTTCGAGAAATCCTGGACAACGCTCCTTCAGAATATCAACGAGCCAATCCGGGGTTTGTCCTTCGACTTCCAAGATCGAGCGGGCCCACAGGTAGAACTCCTGCCAGTCGATGTACTGGGTACGTGTATCTAGCAGGCGTTGCCAAGGGATACGGCGGGCTTGTTCGTCTGCACGCTCCCGGGCCAGGCGTTGGAGTTGGACGGCGGTGTTGCGCATCGGGGTAAGTTTCGCCTTCTTCAACCGCAATCTCCGGAAAACAGGATATCCCGATAACTGTCAGCTGTGACTCTGCTGTCTTCTGCGTCGAGTCTACTCAAATTGGCCGAGCGCGCAACCGACTCACTCATTGGGCCATCGGTACTGACTTTGACTTTCCTTGGCAGCCGGATTTCCGCAGATCATCATTAATGTGTAGTTTCACCATTATGTGTAGTTTCACCGTTCGGTGAAACATTCAATTGCGATGGCATTTCTCGGCAATCAGATTTGGACAGATTTCACCTAGCGTATGGCGCGAGGTCGTCTCTGCCGGCAGAGTAGCCAATTTGAGGTCTACGAGTTCTAGTTAGGCGCTCGACGGTAGCAGCTTAAGAAGGAGATGACGGATGGCATCGGGCTGGTGCTGGCCGGCGGCGCCGATGAGCGTGTATGACCGTTCGAATCCTTTCGGTCCCTCGATTTTAAATTCCCAGTTGTCATTCTCCCGCGAGCCGACAATTGAAACTCGCCATTCCCCTGGTCGATCGCTCAGCACATGCTCGATCACGAGCGCAATTTCTGCACGAGCTCCAGAATCGCCGGTATTCTGCATATCGACCACGACCGCCATAATGTCTCCTTATTGTAGTGACGCAGACGCGGGTGGAACCTCCGTCTTAGCGATTTTGGCTTTTCTCGAAATGCTGCGTGCGGCAAGCTCAATTCTGTGTCGGCCAGAAGAAGCTTGGGAACAACGGCTCCTCCCAGTGTTTTGCTAGACTGAGAGTCCATGTGCGGACGATACCGCCTCACTGCGAAGGAGCGCTACCTCCGCGACCATTTTGCTCTCGACGAGGATCTGTCTTGGGCGCCACGTTGGAACATTGCTCCGACGCAGCCGGTTCCTATCATCCGTCAACACCCCAAGGAGCCGAAGCGCACTTTTGGTTTGGTCCGTTGGGGGCTGATCCCCTATTGGGCCAAAGACCCGTCCATCGGATTCAAGGCCATCAACGGTATGTCGGAGACTGCAGCGGAGAAGCCCGCCTTCCGTGACGCCATGAAACGCCGCCGCTGCTTGATTCCCGCAGACGGCTTTTATGAGTGGATGCGAATCAGTTCCAAAGAGAAGCAGCCATACAATTTCGGCTTGGCAGATGACTCACTGTTTGCCTTCGCTGGGTTATGGGAGCGCTGGCGGGATCCGGCCGGCGAGTTCCTCGAAACATGCACGATCCTTACCACCAAGCCGAACGCCTTGGTTGCCGATGTGCATGATCGGATGCCCGTGATCCTGAAGCCAGAGGATTACGACCTGTGGTTAGACCCTGGCGTGACAGATGCAGCACGCGTGGTCGACACTCTTAAGCCGTTCGATCCCAGATTGATGAAGAAATATCCGGTCAGTACCCGGGTCAACCGGGCCGAGAACGACGACCAGCAGTGTTCGCAAGAGGTTCCGATCGCAAATACAGCCCAGTTGTTGTTCTGAAACTCACGGACCGTCGAAACAAGCTGCAACCTGTCGCTCGCGAGAATGTGACCCATTCAAAGCTGACGGTGGTAGTGGCGGCGGTGGTGGTAACGGCGATAGGGCCCGGCTGCAAAATGGGGCCGCAGGGTTGGCCCTGCGCCACGGTTTCTTCGGGAGAGCCTAGGTGCGCGCGGGCCATTATTGTCAGAAGAATGTAGCATATATCTGACAAACTTAGGCCCAATGGTACATTTGTCAGATTTATGCTACACTGTTCTGACAAATGAGGTTCCCATGCGTGGCCTAGGACTCGATCTCCGAACCGCAATCCTTGACCGCATGTCCGCACAATCGTCGACAGGCGTTTGGACCCCTGTCGACTTTCTCGATCTGGGCTCGCGGGAAGCGGTTGACCAAGCCTTGCATCGTCTCACGGCCTCCAAGGATCTCCGCCGAATCGTCCGCGGACTGTACGACAAACCCGGGATAAATCGGCTGACCGGTAAACCCACTTATCCCGATTATCAGCACGTCGTCGACGCCCTCGCGCGGCGCGACCAGGTGCGGATGGTCGTCGACGGGATCACGGCGGCCAACGATCTGGGACTCACCGACGCGGTGCCGGCGCGCGCGGTCGTACTCACAGATGCCCGGCTAAAACCTATCAAACTCGGCAACCTGACCATTAAATTTCAGCATGCGGCGCCCAGCCGCCTGCATTGGGCGGGACATCCCGCCATGAGGGTTGTTCAAGCTCTCTATTGGTTGCGTGACCTGCTGCCCCGCGACATGGATCGAATCCGTGGGCGCCTCGTCTCTGTACTGCAAGATCCAGCTCATGGTTCCGCCATCCGCGATGACCTGCGCCAAGGCCTTCCCGCGCTTCCGGAGTGGATGCAGACCATCGTGCGCGATCTCCTCCGCCGGACCGATGGCACGGGACAGCTTCAAGGCAAACCCAAAGCAGCCAAGCCCAGGAAGAATGCTGTGAGTAAGAAAGTTGGGCAGCCGAATCATCGGCAGGATGACCATGACGACCAACAGGAGGAACAGCACCAAGCACACGACGATCGAAGTGCCCACCTCAGAGGGCTGAGATGATCCCGGGATACGCAACCGTGCTGACGGCTTCCGCGAACGACCGCCGCGACTTGTTCATCGGTGCCAGCAACCGGCTCGGCACGGTCCAGCAGAACATCGAAAAGGATTTTTGGGTCTGCTGGACGCTGGACGCTCTATTCAACGGGCTGCAGGCCGGCGGCCCCAGGCTGCTGTTCAAAGGCGGAACCTCGCTCTCCAAGGGATACGGATTGATTGCGCGCTTCTCCGAAGACATCGACATCACCGTCTTTCGAGAAGACATTGGCCAGGCGGCCACGGTTGCGGAGTTGCAAGCGCTGAGCGGCAAAAAACGCACAGCGCGTCTCGACGCCATTCGGGAGGCGTGCCAGAATTACATTCACGGCCCACTCCTGGAGCAGCTTGCGGCGTTACTTCGAGGATTGCTTGCGACCGCCAAGATGGCGCCCGATCTCGGACGCATCGAAGCCGATCCAGACGATCCGGACCGGCAAAGCTTGCTGCTTTGGTATCCCACTGTTACTGCCGATGGAGCGAACTACGTTCGTCGTGCGGTGAAGATTGAAGCGGGTGCGAAATCCGCACTTGATCCACACTCGACGCGGACGGTGACACCCTATGTAACAACGGATCTCGCCGATACGGCCTTGGCAGTGCCGAACATCACCACCGTCGATCCCGACCGCACGTTCTGGGACAAAGTCGTTATCCTCCACGGACTGCGGCGATGGTGGGACCGGCGAGGCGAACTGCGCGGCGGAGGTCAGCGGGTTTCCCGTCACTATTATGACGTTCATCGTCTGCTCGCTTCGGATGCTGGGGAAGGCTTTGCACAGGACAGCGGCATGGCCGCCGACTGCGTTCACCATGCCCGCATGTTCTTCAACAGGCCTGACTTCGACCTCGCGACTGCCGCTCCTGGCAGCTACGCCCTGGCACCTCACCATGAAATGCTTACTCAACTCGAGCAGGACTACAACGCGATGTCTGGGATGATATTCGGCGAGGTTCCAGCATTTGGGGCGGTCATCGAGTCCATCGTGAACCTTGAAAAGCGTTTAAATGGATAGCAACGGCAAGCGCAGACGCCCGATTGATTGGCCGCCGTTTCGCGCGGATCAGCGAATGTCATTTTACCGAGCAATCCGAGGGCGACTCTCGAAGGCGGCTGGATTGCGCAGGCTTCTTCCCCGGTTTCGATCGCCCCTGCTTCTTCGTCGCCATCTTCGTAGCTGGTCGGCATGAACATTCGCTCGCCGGTCGCAACGATCGAAGCATTTCATGGGGCCACAGAGAAAGACCGCACGAATCAGTGCGAGGAACCGACGCGAAGAGAATCCCCAAGATCTTGGATGGAGCTATCTCTCCCGCGAGACAAGAGAGAACTAGGATCGCGATCAGTAGCCAGCGGAAGAGGCTGGCACGAATTTCCAGTTCGAATTCGTGTTCCTCACGCCTGTGCTTGAACCGGAAGCTTGGGTGGGCATCGAACATACAGCGACACTAAAATCGTTCGCATCGCGTGTCGATTAACAAAACGAGCAAAATTTCCGTCGTAAATCTTTAATCATTTCGAGATTGTCCGGACCCACGCTTTTCGCCGCTTGCGCTTGAAGCTCATCTCGATCGGCAATCGGTCGACCCACGCCGGCGCGCGCTTGTGGGCGGCCAAGAATGCCGCCTCAAAAAGAGCAGTGAGTTCACGGTATTGCTGGCTGCCAGTGGAACTGGTGATCCACTGAACGAAATACATCGCCCACCGGATCTGGGGATTCCGACTGTCGGACAACACACGCTTGACCTTGAGCTTTGCGATCGCTCGAACCGTCTCGGCGCCTCGGCGGAGTTCGCTTCCGAGTTTTGGCAGGGAATCTGCATTGCCGATGTTCTCTTCGGCAAAAATGCGCATGCGGGCCCGAAACTCCTCGTGCTGGAGAGCCGCCTCGATCTTGCCGGCCAGACGTTCTAGTCTTGTAGCTAGCGTTCCGAGATTCGGCAACCGGGCTGTTTTTTGTCCTTCGTCGGGAGTTGCACAGCGATCTGAAGTCCAACCTCAATCGTCCTTCGCAGAACTCGCTCAATCGAAGCCGGGCTGATTCGATGCCCGGAGTAAATCGGGCTTTGAGTCCACTCGCCATAGACTTCTCGCCCTAGCGTATCCACCAGTTCGTGTTGTTTTGCATAGATTTCAGAGCCGTGTCGATCAATAGTTTCCTCGACGATTGCCTCGACGGCTGCGGAAGCGCCCGCTTGGGATTCGACATCTTGGAGACCGAAGGCGGGTTCCGCTAGTTTGAAAGTCCGCCGTATATCTGCAGCCGCGTGCAAATACTCATCCAAGGTTAGCCCCTGGGTCTGGTCGAGTGGAGGAGCAGCCTCGTTATCCCGTCGACTTTGCATCGCGCGGGCTCCCTCGGGAGATTGCGATGGAATCCTAAGGCCTTCCGCGACCGTGACGATTCTTTTAATCCCGCGTCTGCTTCTTGGCATTTAAGAGGTTGATCAGGATCTCGTGTCGAGTAGTTCCGGCTGAACCAATGTCCGCAAAGACTCAGGTCTCTTGAAGCATGCCGGGTGGGCGATAGGGTAGCAGTTCTCGGTAACGAGTTAGTGCCGAGGGATGAATGGGGATCGTGTAGCCACTATTCTGAACCAAGGCATTCACTTCGTCTAAAGTTGCTGAAGACGCCCATGGTGTGACGATGATTTCTGTTATGAGCGCTTGCAAGTCCACTCTTCGCCTGTGACCTTTCAACACTCGGTCGGGCGGAGGCGTAAGTGGGAGTGGATGTATTCGGTTCTCGCTGTCGACGTGTCGGTTAATGCCTGCCAGTGGATCACCAATCCATAGGAATGCCCTGACTTCACGCTCGCCTGCATACTGCAGACGTTTGGTCGTGACAAACCGAAGCACGTTCCAGCCAGTTAAGTGCTTCGAGCCGTAGCGCACGAGGCCAAGGTATGCGCGATCTTCCATCGCATTCAGAGCGGTCCCCAGCAGCCGATAGCGCGAACAGATAGCAACCCCATCCTCGCCATATTCCTTCCACATGTTGCACGTTTCATCTCGAAAGAGATGCCAGCAGCTAACGTAAAAGCCTTCTCGAAATTGAGCATCGGACCCAAGGTGATGGCAGAGCTGCTGCCTGTCGAGCACGTCAAAAGGATGCAGTCCCAAGACATGAAGATAGTCCTCGGGCGGCAATCCTTCCCTCACATCGTTGGGGAATAAATCGGCACGGCAAAAATAGAGCTCGCCTGTTGCCATCAGATCCCGGAACTTCGCCAGCTTCATGAATCGCCAAATCACCGCATCCTGATTTTCCGGCTCAAGCTGGTCGGGATAAGATTCGAGCGGCATAGGTAAAGGATAACAAGGTCGGCGTTTCGCCGAGGCCATTTATTGTGGAGGTGTGTATTCGCCTTATGCACGCAATGTTCCATCGGGCCGGGAAGTCTCAACTCGGGCGGGCACGATCCCGTACTTCAGATCCAGAAACTTTCGCAAGCGTTGCGGTAAGAATTGGGCGAGTCCCTGCCAAGTCAGAACCTTGCACCCGCTTCTGAGGTCGGAAGTTTTTATGCATCGCAGAATCTCATACCAGTCCTCAATCAGGTCCGGCCTCCGCGCATCAAGAAGTAGGCAAAAGAAGAGATCGAGCGCGTGCGCCGCGAGTACATTGCGCAAGAGCTGATAAGAGACGTACTTCCGGCCGCGCCGCGGCAGTTCGCCGACTTCAAAGACTTCTTCGAGATCACGATACCCTTCGACGATCGCGGCATCTTGGTTTTGAAAGTCCGCCTCAGTAAGTTTTGCCTCGAACAAGACAGAGCCGAGCTTCATGTCGATTTCGGTTCTCTCGATGAAGCCGCTGGTCAGAGGAATACGCGGCCTAAATCCAAACTCCGGCTGATCGCCCATCTCAGTTCCTAACAGCAAGCTGAGCTCTCTGCTTGTCGTCACGCCGGGATAGCAGAATATGTTCATCAGAAGGGCGTCCGAGCTCATCGAGGAGTCGAGTTCCTTCCAAACGCAATCGCTTTTGGGCAACGTACGATCCGCACTGCTATGTACTTTCGCGAATCTTTTTCTCCATTGCGGCCGGCTCAGAAGCGCCCGGTAGCTTGCCGCGATGAAGTTGCCATGCTTTTCACCGCATGGAGATGGCTGGTACACCACGACTGGCATTTCTCCATAGCTGGTCACATGAGGCACCTTTTCGAGAGCCGCGTACGAAGCGTTCCGAGCGCTTAGCTCACGGCGAAGAAAGGCGGCGTGTCGGATTGGTCGGTTGGACACTCGAGTATTTCCCGAATCAATGAAAATCGTGCGACTGAGTGGCTGCGGCACTGACAGAGAGTGGCGAGATGCGTTCTGCTCTGAGATGAACAACACCGTCCTGGTTCTGCACTCGACCTTTCACCTGAATAAAGCGTTCGTGCAGCACGACCATCGGATCGAGACCGTAGACGTCTGGCATCACAATCACGTTGGCATGGCCCGTCTCATCTTCCAGGGTCAGAAAAATGAGGCCCTTGGCCGTTCCGGGCCGTTGACGAGTGATGACGCAACCGGCCGCCACGGCGGACCTGTTGTGCGGAAGTTTCCTGAGTTCGCTCGCGGACACGATGCCCATTTGCCGCAGCCGTTCGCGCCGGTATGCCATCGGATGCGGACCAACGGTCATACCGGTACCGTGGAAATCCGCCACTAGCCGCTCCTCGACTTCCATCGGCTTCAGCGGCAAGACCTTGTCTTGCTCGACAAGGCCCTCCAGTAGCCGCGACACACGAGAGCCATATTTCTCAACCTGCCATAAAGCGTCACGGCGATGAGGTTTGACTCCGTTATCGGTAGCAATCGTGTTCAAGGCCCCGATGGTAGCCAACATCCGCAGATCAGGCTTCGTTAATTGGGGCGCTCGCACGGTCAGATCGGGAATGGAGGCAAAAGGTCGGGCATTGCGACTGATGACCACCGCTTCCGCGACGCTTTGCCGAAGTCCCCGCACGTAGCGCAACCCAACGCGCAGAACGATTTCGCCGGCTTCATGTTCAAGCGTGCAATTCCACTTCGAGCAGCCAATATCAACTGGCCGAATTCTCAGCCCATGCCGCTGGGCATCCTTGACAATCGTCGCCGGGCTGTAGAAGCCCATGGGTTGGCAATTCAGGAGAGCGCAGGTGAACGCCGCGAGATAACGCACTTTCAAATATGCGCTCGCGTAAGCCAGCAGCCCGAAACTGGCCGCATGCGACTCGGGAAATCCATAGGCCGCAAAAGAGCGTATGAATTTGACGACTTTGTCTTGTGTCTCGGCCGGAATCGCGTTTTCAGTCATGCCCGCGCGCAATTCGGTCTCAATTTGTTGCATGCGCTGCTCCGAACGCTTGTGGCTGAGCGCCCGTCGCAGTTCTTCGGCTTGACCTCCCGTGAAATTGGCGCAGACCATGGCCATCCGCAGCAGTTGCTCCTGAAATAGCGGAACTCCCAGCGTCCGCTCAAGGACAGGCACAAGGGACGGATGGGGATAGGTCACGAGTTCTTTGCCCTGTCGGCGCCGGAGATAGGGGTTGGTCATTTCTCCGACGATAGGACCAGGACGAATGAGTGCGACCTGAGTAACGAGATCGTAAAATTTTCGCGGACTATTCCGCGGCAACGAAGACATCTGCGCGCGCGATTCGATTTGGAACATTCCAACCGTGTCTGCTTTGCGTATGACGTCATAGACGTCGGGTTGGTCGGGAGGCAGGTGAGCGAGATCGACTTCTTCGTGATAGTGTTCACCGATCAAGTCAATCGATTCCTTAAGCGCCGCCATCATGCCCAGTCCCAAAAGATCGACTTTGACAATGCCCAGATCGGCGCAATCGTCTTTGTCCCATTGCACGACGACCCTGCCGGGCATAGACGCCGGTTCCAGTGGAACCACCGAATCGAGCGTCCCCTGGCAGACGACCATGCCGCCCGAGTGCTGCCCGAGGTGTCGCGGTAAGTCCACCACGCGCTTACATAGGCCCAGAAAGCAGGCGATCCGGGAATGATTCACGTCAAATCCCGCTTTGCGAAAATATTCGTCAAAGGTATCGTCCGCCCCCTTCCACTCCCAGGAGCCTGCCGTAGCAGACAGCCGTGCCAGCGAGTCCGGCTCGAAACCCAATACCTTACCCATCTCGCGTGCCGCGAGCTTGGATCGGTAAGTGATGACATTGGCGGTCATCGCCGCCCCGCGCTCGCCATATCGCCGGTACACATACTGGATCACGCGCTCGCGCTCATCGCCACTCGGTAAATCGAGATCAATGTCCGGCCATTCGCCGCGCTCTTCAGAAAGAAAACGCTCGAAGAGCAGGTCCATGGCAATCGGATCAACGGCGGTGATGCCGAGGGAGTAGCAAACCGCGCTATTCGCGGCGGAGCCTCGGCCCTGCACCAGGATGTGATTGTCCCGGCAAAACTGGACCAGATCCCACACAATCAGAAAATAGCCGGCTAGCTTCAGTTTCTCGATAAGCCGGAGTTCGCGTTCCAATTGGCGTCGAGCCCGGTCGGACACAGGCCGGTAGCGTTCGCGCGCCCCTTTCGCGACTTGAGCACGAAGAAAACTGATCTCCGTTTCTCCCACCGGAGCCGGGTAGCGCGGAAATTCGTATCCGAGCTTTTCCAGCGTAAATTCCACGCGTGACGATAACTCGGAAGTGTTGGCGACGGCCACCGGAAGGTCGGCGAAGATTTTACCCATGTCCGCGCTGTTACGGACATGGCGCTGGGAGTTGATCTGCAGGCGATCTCCGGCCTCGTCGAGCGTGCACTTGTGTTTGACGCAGGTAAGAGCATCGAGTACCTGGCGGTCGTCTGGCGTCGCATAGCGGACACCGTTGCTGGCGAGAAGCGGCAGCCCGAGTTCTCGTGCCAGGTCAATCGCGGCGTGGTTTCGGTGTTCCTGTTCCGGACGGAAATGCCGTTGCAATTCTACATAGACATTTCCACGGCCGAAAATCGATGTGAGCCGATCCAGCCAACGTCGGGCTTCCTCCTTGCCGCCGGACTTCAATGCCACTGCCAGCGGGCCATCTTCGTCCCCGGTCAGGCAAATTAAACCTGCGGCATGTTCCTCCAACTCCGCCAGTGTGGCCGCAGTAGGTTTGTTCTTGCTTGCCCGCAGTTTGGTCTTGGTGATCAGACGGCAGAGGTTCTGATATCCGACGCGGCTTTCAACCAGCAACGGGTAGTAGGACGATCTCGACGCCAGGGTCTCCCCGACAGACAATTCCGCGCCTACATGCGATTGGATCCCGCTCGACTTGGCGGTCAGGTGAAATCGCGGAGAACCGTAAAGACCATTGCGATCCAGCACCGCCATCGCTGGGAGCTGCTGCTTGGCACAGGCGTAGGCCAAGGCTTCGGGTACAGATGCGCCCTCGAGAAAACTGAACGCGCTCCGCGCATGCAACTCCACAAACTGCATCAGTCGTAGAGGCCCTCCACAAACCAGGCGTTCTGCCGGAGGTCGCGAAAGATTCGATATAGGCCCACGCCACTTGCGAGCTGCACTGCAATGTCCCATTCTTCACGGCGCCATTCTTCGCGTTTCCACCAATTGCCCGACGTCCTCCAGGGACCGCCCGCACAGACAATCGCTGAGGACACTTCCGCAAAAGAGATATGGATGGGCCTACCGGTCTGGCAACGAACGTTTGCTGGCAACGGAGGCCGAAACATGCTCATGGTCACGCACGGGCCGCCGGTGTCGTCTCCAGGCGTCACTCGCTTTTTGTCCGCCGGTGTAAAAGCGGTCATTCGGAAGTCGTCCGATTGATGCGACTTCAGCACTTCCGCTGAGCCAACCTTCCCTCGGCCCTGGTCATCCACTTCGCCAACTACGCTCCGAAGGCGGGCCAGCGTTATTTCTAGCCTTTCCGGTTCTGGAGCGTCAGGAGCAAACAACGCGGCTTGCGTGTAGCGGCGCCGGGCAGGTCGCGCCTCGATCGCTACGCTCTTTACCGCTGCGCCTGGGCGATGCTGTTCCAGATCAAGATGCAAGAGCTTCAGCAGCACCTTGGTGTTCTGCATCGACACTGGAAGGCTGAGAGTGCGAACCCAGCAATCAGGAACCGCCGTCCTTTGTTCTTTCCTGGTGTCTCGGTCTTCATGCACGTCGAGTTGAAGGCGCAAAGTGATCTCATCGGTGGCAAGCGAACGTGCCATCAAACGCGCCGCGAGTTGCTCCAGCAGCCGGTTTAGGATGAAGACCAGCGACTCCAGGTCCTCGACCGGGTCTTCCAACTCCAGGCTTTCTTCAAATCTCACCGGGGGATCGACGGGAACGAGCATCCCGGTCCCTTCTCCGCGAGCGAGACGTTGCAGATGAAGACCAGCCTGCCCGAGCCGTTCGACTAGCGGTACCGGTGGTAGCAGAGCCAAGTCCCGGCATCTGCGAATCCCCCAGGCATCGAGAATTTCGGCTTGAGCCTGGCTCAACGGCAGGACATCGATCGGCAACTGCGCCAGGCAGTCCGCCTCATTTCCTTTCTGGATCACCGTAGTGCCGGTAAAGCCTTTGGCGGCCAGCAGAGCCGTATCGCGATTGGTCGCGGCGGCGACGTTCACCTCCAAACCCACACGGGCCGCATGATGGGCCAGTGTGCGAATCAGCTTCTGCGGTGGACCGAAGATTCCCTCCGTGCCCTCAATGTCGAGACTCACGATGCCCTGCGAAGTAGATTCGACTTTGGGAGAAAACTCAGCCGCGCAATCCACCAGGGCGTCTTGCGTGTCCTGCTCTTGCTTGGGCATTCGCTTACGCAGAATGATGTCGGGGCATTGTGCCGCTTGGGCCTTGGTTATCCCCGGCTCTATCCCTGCAAACTGCGCGCGCTCGTTGCAAGCAAAGACCCGCGGTAACGACTCAAGGCCATCAAGGATCGCAACCGGCCGATTGCTCCATGCCACGCGTCTCTCTTCGGGCTCGCAACGGAGAGATGCCTGGACAGCAAAGCGTGGCACGAAGACGCAGGCGAAAAGCATGACTAAGCCCATCGCCTCTGCGCCGAAAAGCTGTGAACGGGGTGAGAAGGTTTCTTGAACGAGCGCCGTGCCGCAACCTCGACTTGAAAATCGAGGCCTGCCGGGAGGCGCGCGTGAGCAGGAGATCCTGGTACCGGCAGCGACCAGCGAATCTGCCCTGCGGACAGAGTCAGGGTCAAACTTGAGCAAGTTCCCAAGACCGAGCAGGGCGTTACGAAAACGAGTGGCGCATCGAGCTTTTCCGCGACACTGCGGAAACGGAACCAAGTGGTCAAAGGTATCTTGCGGACAAATCGCTCAGATATTCCCGCAAGATCGACCATGATGAGTCCAAACCCGCCGCTCCCCTGGAGTAATAGGTCCGATGCTTTGAATGCCTGCTCCAAGGCTTTCACGCCACGACCTCCGCCGCGTATCCATAAGACTCGATCGAGGTTCACGCCGGCGGTCTGAGCAGATCGCGGCTCGAACGAATCTGTCGCGTCGACCAAAGCGCAGAATTGCTCTCGCGTGGCGCCGGCGAGGAGTTGCGCTTGCAAACTCTTACGGCCCGCAGAACAGAGGGCGGGCCCAACAATCTCTGTGATTCCCCCACAAGGAATCCCGCCAATCGCGGCGTCGATGACGCCCACACCAGTCGGCATCGTCCGCATCTCAATTGGTGGCCGCTGCCCAAATGCAGCCGGGACTCGAGTGGCGAGTCGTGCTTCTACCTGTGCGCGAATTAGGGCCGGGGAGGACATATAAATTTAAATTAAGGAGTGGACTAGTTTCGTATTTTGTTCGCCTACAAAGGCTAGTCCGCCAATCCGGGCCGTGTCAACGCGTTGACTCGGTATAGCGTGCTAAGTTATTGAAGGGAATATGAATATTCTTGTTGAGCTGGGGGGCCTTACAGAGACTGGGAGCCCCATGCTTCTCGGTTGGAATGAGGGAGGCCAGGGACGAAGTTCAACCGCCGCCGCCAACCTTTCAGGGAAATGATAAACAGTGATTACAACAACTTCGTGGCACGGGTGGCGCTAGAAGTTGTTGATGGTTCGTATGTGGAAACACTAACTGCGGGTAAAAAGTGCGGGTAGCAGAACAACTCTGCGCCGGAATCTCATTTGTCGACGAAATTGACTCCGCCTCCACCAAATTAAGGAGAGTTGAGGTTCCGCGTCCCAAGGGTTGCCGACTTGTCATTACCGATCCGACGGGGGCCCATCTGGAATTACTTCCGGATCGACCAACCGGACACAACGGAAATTGTGTACGCGTTGCATTCGGCCCGGATACGCAACGGCCCGCCCAGACAGATGTGCCAAAGGCGTGCTCGGAGGACAAATCGTTAGACGGTCTTAAGGCTGCAGTTTCATTTCACGCTGAATGTCTAAGAAGCGCGGGTCCGCCCGGATAACATCGAACATCGTGTCGTTGTTGATTTCAATTGCAGAGCAAGAGCGATCTTCGACCCCGGCGGCCACCCACCGCAGCGCGGACTTCGTTTCGCCAAGTCCCGCATAAATAAAGGCGAGTAAACACCCTGGAACGACCTGCTTCTCGCGGGCTTTCAACAACACTGCGAGGTGCTTTTCGGCGTCTTGGCGATGGCCAGAGAGGGCTTCGACCGATGCGACTCCACCTAGATAAGGAACTGGACCACCGCTGAGCTTCTGCGCTGTCTGGAACTCGGCCATGGACAGGTCGTACTGACCATTCCGTTGATAGACTAGCCCAAGCAGGCCGTGCGCTACCGCGTTGTTGGGATCGATCTCAAGCGCTCGATTCAACTGGCGTACCGCCTCCTCGTGCATCCCGGCCAAGGCGTAGATGAACCCTGCGTTGTAGCTGATGGCCAAAGAGAGTGGGTCCAGGTCCAGAGCGCAACGAATCTCCTTCACCGCCTCTTGCGGACGTTTCATCCCGACAAGGTAGAGTGCATACCAGTGGTGAGCATTCGCGTCATTAGGGTCCAAGGTCAACGTGCGCCTGTAGTTCGCCTCCGCCCCGCTCCAGTTCCATTCATCCATCATCTGCACAAATGCAAGAGCGGCGTGGGCATCAGGAAGCGTTTCGTCAAGATCGAGAGCGTGCTGTGAGGCTGCTCGACCCTGAGCATAGATTTCGCGAATGGGAACGTCTGGAAGATAACCGGCCGCCAGGACCAAGTAGGTGTTGGCGAGGCCAGCGTAGGCTTTCGCGAATTGCGAGTCACGATCAATCGCCCGCTGGAAGTAGTCACGGGCGGTCAAGAGGCCCTCCCGGTCCCGCTTGTTCCAGTAGAACTGGCCGAGCAGGTAGTAGCGATATGCCTCCGGGTCCACCGGGCTGGGCTGGCGTAGTCGCGCATTCGTGCTTGCATTTAGGCTCAGCCGGATCTCCTCGGCGATACCAATCGCGACTCTCTGCTGCACGGAAACTAGATCCTTGAGGTCGCGCTCGTACTCCCCGGTCCATTGATGGGTCGCGTCCGAGGCGCGCACCAGTTGTGTAGTGATGTGAGCCCGTTCGGTCGAACCTCGCACGCTGCTCTCCAGCAAGTAGTCCACATTTAAGTCGCGCCCAATTTGAGGAATGGGAGCCGTTGTCCCTTTATAATGCATGGCCGAGGTGCGGGCGATTACGCTCAGTCGGTCCGGGCTTAGGCGGCTCAACTCTGAAATCATCGCTTCAGTCAATCCATCACACAAATACTCTTCGTTTGGATCACCAGTAAGATTGACAAAAGGAAGAACTGCGATGCGTACCGGCCGCCTCGCCGCAGCCCCAGACTTGTTCTGGGTCCACAATAGGAACACCCCCACTGCCGTCAAGACCAGGGCCACCGCAGAGAGCAACCGGGGCCACCGACGCCATAGCGGTACGGAAACAACGGCGGGAGTATTCTGAGCAATCTCCGGTTGAACTTGGACGGTCTCTGCGCGAACGGGATCAATGGCCTTCGGCGAGCAGACCTCGTGGGTTACTGGGGGCACGAAGCGGTAGCCTCGGCGAGAAACCGTTTGGATGACGTCGTCGCCAAGGCTTCTCCGCAGCGCCGAAATGTTCCTCGCCAAACTACCGTCGCCTACAAAAGAATCAGGCCAGACCCGAGAGATCAGTTCCTCCTTGGAGACCAGTAGCCCCGCGTTTTCCACAAGCACGTAAAGTGTCTCGAACTCCTTCGGACTCAGCGGAACGGGGTGGTTGCCGGACCAAAGCTCAGCATGATCGAGGTCCAAACGGAATGCTTCGAATCGCCAAGACCCCTTCAAGTGATTCTCCAAGTACGAGATAGACAGCTTTAAGAATTCTTTGAGAACTTCGTCAAGACATTTTGCGCCATTTTACGACACCATGCCTAACAACCGGGGGCTTTGCCTTAGTACTCATTTAGCTGGCGGGTGCCCTCGATGGGCGCGAAAGCGTCTCTTCAAATTCTGGTGTACGGAGGACCGATGAACCCTATTCTGCAAACTCGTTGGCTGCTGGTAGCGACCCTCATGGTGATGGCGCTCAGCTTGGTTCCCACCGTCAATGCTCAAGACAGTTCAGTGCTGCTCGTCTCCGATCTAGAAGCGGAGATCAACTATAACGATGTACCTCTCGCTCAGTTCGGCATGACCAGCTGTGAAGCGGTTACCTGGAGTTATGCAGCTGATTGGGGAGACGGTAAAAGCACGCCGTCTTCGAAGGATCTCACCACTACTCACATCAATGACAAAGGGTTCAGACTCCGGGATCGGGGCGCATACAAGGTGTGGTTCTCCCATGTATATGACAAGGCCAACGAAACTCCAGGCTACACAGTCACCCTCATAAACGCTGGCCAGTGTGCAGGGTACAACTATCCAGATGGGGTGTTCAAGCGACCGGACAAGCAACAGCTCAAAGTGATTCGTCAGAAGAATTCATGGGTTAGTTTCGGCTCTGGCAACTTGCCAAGAGCATGATAGAGCGCAAGTTCGGTGATGCGAAACGTGCGGAACCCGTAGGATTTTCTCATAGTGACTTTGACTTTATTGTTAAGACCCTCAACCACGCCGCTGGAGAACTGCTTTTTGGCCTTGAAATAGTTGAGGATGAGTTCGCGATGAGCGCGAAGGGTTTTGGCAATTTTCTTCATCGGTTCAATCCGGGAGCGCATGGTTTCCTGACACCAGAAGTCGAGATACCTGCCGGCCCAGGTGGGGGAGTTGTAGTCCCAGAAGCGCTGGAAGTCTTCTTTGAGCAAATAGGCACGAACGGTTTGCAGGTTATAGCGGAGGAGGTCGCGCAAGCGGAACTTCTGTTGCGAAGTGAGATTGGCTTTGCGCTTGAGGATGCACCAACGGGACTTTTTGAGGAGAGGTTCGTGGCCATCTTGGGCCATCTTGCGAGACTCGGCGGCACGTACATCGTCGAGGGCGGCATTCATCTTGGCTACGATGTGAAAACGGTCGAGAATGTGGAGTGCTTGTGAGCATTTCTCCCGGACCACTTGGAGATAGGGCTTCCACATGTCGGAGCAAACGAATTGGATCTTGGAGCTGAGCTCAGTTCCTAGCATGGCGAAGAATGCCTGGAAGGTTTCAACCGTTCGCTCTTGGCCGATCCAAAGCAAGCGCGTGAAACCGGAGTCGATTTGATAGACCAAGGTGAGGTACTTGTGGCCTCTTGCATACTGGATCTCGTCCACGCCGATGGCCGAAATCGGACCGAGGGTGCGATGTGCCAAGCCCCAGTCCACGACAAACTGCACGGCGTGGCACACCTGGTCCCAGGAGGTGCGGAACGATTCGGCGGTTTCCTTCCAGGACAGTTTGCGCGCCCAGCGCGCCAAGAAGATCATGTAGGCTTTGGTGAGGGAATGCTTACCATCGGCCCAGGGAACTTCCTCGACCACGACGCCGCAGGTGGTGCAGTGGACCCGGCGCATGCGATAGAGGAGAAAAACCAAGAAGCCCCAAACCGGTATGAACTCGAAAGAACGCTCGGCCAAGTGGTCGTAGCCGGCCGCTAGCCGGTGGCAACCGGAACAGATGGCCTTGGAGCCAACACGTGGCCGTACCCGGATCTCAAGGCGCTTGCGATCTGGGCTGAGGCGGGCGGGTTGGTAAACGAATCCAGGGAAGCGATAGCACTGGTTAAGAAGCGTGATAATCTGCATGTCGAAATGGGTGCCATGGCAAAAGTATCTACCCTACAACAATCCGCCGCGGCCCGCATCAACGACTACTGCAAGGACCTTGCCGAGTGGCCCGGAAGTTGGATGGGCCTCCCCGAAGACCTGGTGCCCGGGGAAAAAATGGTGGCCTACTTCCGGCCCTTCCTGGAACACCTAATCGATCTCGACCTGTCCAGGAAAACCATCCGGAAACATGTGGACAACCTTTGGGTTTTGGGCGGAGAGATGATTCGTGATCTGCATGAAACGCCTTCTCTAAGAAAGGTACCCATCGAGACTCTGGTTTTTCAGGTGATTCACGACGGAGGTCCGATTCTGTATCACAACGACTCCGAGGAGCAGGAGCGGTCTTTTGCATCCACCTGCAGCAAGTTCCGCAGATTCCTGGAAAGCCGTTCGAGCGTGGCACCCGCCAGGAGGCGGTGGAAATGACGAAAGATGAAAATCCCCAAAAGCAAGAACGGGATTTTCCTCTTTCTTGGAAAGCGCAAACCCCGCGCTTTCCACATTCCCCACCGCACGGTTACTGCTGCAGTTCTTCCTTCAACACCCAATCAAAGCCACAACCACGGTTTGTGCTACTCGCTACTTTCCCGACTTACCCACAGATTCCTCGGAGGAGGCCTCAAAGTTTGGGGGAGAGTACCGGTAAAATCAGTAACTGTTTTAACCGCCAGGCCAAAACCCGGCGACTCTGTAACTGTGGAGATTCAGCTGACCGGGACTGCCCCGCCTTCCAACACGAGGGTTTACCTCGATTTTCCTGCTGGCCTCTTTGCGCCCTTGCCACCATATGTTGTTGTCCCGACTGGGGCGACAAAGATCGACCCGGAGTTCACCCTCCTCAAAGAAGCGAAACCTGGTGTCTACAAGCTAGGGGCTTGGACGTCGAAGGATCAGGAAAAGCAAAAGCCATCCGGGACGCTTAGAGTTATTCCTTAGCGAAAAGGAAATATGTTCCGGTTGTCGTTTCCAGTACCAAAGGCGAAAGATTCCGCGAAGCCTGCCGCCAAATAGAGTGGTGCATGAGTTCACGAAGGTGTGAAGCGTTCGCTTGGGATAGTAGTGTGAAGAATCTTTAATTCTTCGGGAGGCGGGAATGTCCAGTTCTGGGAAGCGTTTACGGCAAAAGATGACAACGCGGTGGTTTCTGTGGGTGCTGGTGTTCTTCGTATCTTGTATTGCAGTGGCTCAAGATCAAAACCTGTCGCCGCCGCCTCGCGATGAGAAGACGCTACAAGACAAGCTGCCAGCAAAACCGGCGACGGAATTAAAACGTCAACTGTCGCTGGCACAAGTGGGGGAAGTACGAGTCATCTACCTCCTGCCTTCTGACGTGAAGCCACGAGCCAAGTTTCGTCGGGCGGCAGCCGACGCGACCCAGAATCTTCAACGCTGGTATGGGATCCAGCTAGCGGGCAGCACATTCAAGCTTCACACCCCGGTCGTTGAGATGTTTCGCACGTCTCATCCCGCCGAATGGTATGCGAAGAATCCAAGCGGGCAAGACCGAACGCTATGGTTCTGGAATAACGCGACGACTGATGGATTCTCGAAAACCGGAGGCGCCTTTGATGATCCGAGATTTCGGTGGGTGTTTTACATCGACGCAGAGCCGGATCCGGATCAAGTCGTCGGCGGTGCTAACGGGGTTGCCCTGCTACCTAGAAACGATGTGCTCGGCATACTGGGGCTACAGACTGATCCGGTCTGCAGGTGGGTAGGTGGGCTGGGTCACGAACTGGGACATGCGTTTGGACTAGATCATCCGCCCGACTGCCAAACCGGCAAGGTCGATCCAAGTGCGCCACAATGCCAATCCCTGATGTTTTTGGGCTATGCCAAGTACTGCGGAACGTTTCTGACTCCCGAGCACAAAACTGAGCTCGAACAAAGCCCATTCTTCTCGCCTCAAGAGGTTAAGGCGGGCGGTTGGAAGTGTTCAAATTAACGTTTGGGACCTGTTCGACCAGCAACAGGCGAAGTGACCTCTCGGCATTCGTCCCACAGCGACAATGCAGCCCAGGGCGTAGCAGCCCACAGCTCACCCATCAGACCTGATGGCGCGCGTTTGAAATCTGTCTTGGCTCCCCGGCACCGCGTGCGACAAACGAAAGGCGGTTCGCTCTCGGCCCCTCGGGTTAGTATCGACATAACGCCCTTCGATGCGCCGTGGGGTTAATTCCTGACAGACGATATCTTCACGGAACGGATTGGTGTACATGGACCGAAACGAGTTCTTCTTATCGGTGTTCAGGTGATCTCTGTTGTATGGCTCGTAAGTGCCTTGACACGCCGGAGACTGAGAGAGTAGATTGCCGACTGATTCGGCAAAGAGAAGAATGAAGCATGCTAATGCTTCAGGCCTGAGGGGGCTTCTTTCGCCGCTTCCCCGGAAACGAAGGAAAATGTGGCACTCGCAGTTGAGTGCATCAGTGTGCTCAGCTTTGGCGAAGCACTACTTTCACGTCCAGCGCATCGCAGTTTGCCGTTGAGCGACGAAGGGTGCTCCTCCTGACTGAATCCGATCCGGTTCGGAAGCTAATGTGGAAGTTCCCTCAAGTCACAATTCACGTGCTCTTGGGATCTCTTGCATAGCTGATTTCTTGCTCGCAGAGTGAGGTCCAACAAGATGCGCAACAAAAGGAATAATCCATACTCTGGGTGCGCAACGGGTGCATTTCTTGGCCTTGTTCTCCTCTCCTGCCTTAACGTTTACTCCCAGCGTGCGCCGGAAGAAGATATCCACTACCGGACGTCCATTTCGGCCGTCACATTTAGCGCCGACGGAAAGTTGCTGGCGAGCACTTCGGGATGGATCATCGGGATCTGGAGCGTCAACCGCGGAGAGAAGATTCGGGAAATAAGATTGCCACCTTCCGACGCTTCGATTGTCGGCGTGAGCTTCAGCCAAGATGGCAGTCTTCTTTACGGTGGATCTGCAGATGGACGTCTCCTGCAATGGCGAGTAGACACCGGCAAGCAATTAGACGGCTTGGTAGTAAAGCCGGACCCTTCCGCTCCGTCCTATGCATTCTTCGTCCAAGCAGTCGCTTTCAGTCATGATAGGACCTTGTTCGCAAACGGAATTCATACGGGTGAAGTAAACGTTTGGGACACACACTCCGGGAAGCATATAGCAGGACTATCTGGGAGTCACGGGGAGATAAGATCGTTGGCGTTTAGCCCGAGCGACTCGCTTCTCGCCGTCGGAAACTCGAATGATCTCATTCTCGTTTGGAATTTGAAGGAGCACGGTGATCCGCGCGTTCTACATCGAGACACGACTCAAGAACCACCGGGATGGATTTATGCCGCACTGTTCTTGCCCGATGGCAAGACCTTGGCGAGCTCAGGCTTTCACCCTGGAGTAATCTTGTGGGACCTTTCCACGGCGAGACAGTCTTCGCTGATCGGACCAAGTTACGATTGGGTTGAATCAATCGATATCAGTCCGGACGGGACCTACCTGCTGACGGGAAGCAAGAACGCCAACGACCGTGACCCCAAAACACATCTACCGAGAAGCCATCGAATCTCACTATGGAGTTTGAAATCTGGAACCGTTCTAAAAGAATTCCTTGGAGCAGTTTCCGCATTCAGTCCCGACGGGCAGGAGATTGCTATCAGCGAGGGTCAGAACATCACATTTCGGCCGCTGAAGTAGCGCAACAATATCGTTTAACTGGAGATTGAAAATGCTATCGCGATTCCTTGGGAAATACCGCTACTGGAAAACAGAGCGTTACATTGCTCTTGCCCCGGAGCACTCATACAGAAGGGCGACCCTGCTTTCAAGGCAGACCAACTTCAGGTTGATCGGGCTGACAGTTGTCATCCTTGTTCTCTCCTTGCACCCTCTCAGGCTGTATGCAAAAAAGGCACAATCGTCGGCTGATTATTGTCATTCGTCTGTTCCCGCAAATCCGCGCGCACCCCTAGTTTGCGATCCTGTTTACCACGATGTCTCCGCGACAAAGTTAGGCGACATTCATCCGCCAACCATCGAGAATAAGGGCCCTCGTGTCGTTCACGAAGTGCGGCACCTCCCCATCGTTGAAACGAAAGGAGCTGGTACCGACCCTGTCGTCCAGCAAACCGCCGGCGCCTCTCTCACGACCGTTGATACTGGATTCGAAGGACTAGGAAAAGGCCTCGGCTACCAATCTTCCGCATCTCCGCCAGACACCACTTTGGCGGTCGGCTCCGATGACTTCGTCGAGTGGGTGAATACTGACTTTGCTGTCTTTAATAAGCAAACCCACAAACTTCGGTATGGCCCGGTTGCGGCAAACGTCCTGTGGTCGGATTTTTCGGCTTCTGATCCCAAAAGCCTGGGGCATAGATGCGCTGTCAATAACGACGGCGACCCGATAGTCATGTTCGACAAAATAGCGAAGCGATGGTTGTTCTCACAGTTCGCGTACATCGGCGGGCCACCTTATTTGCAGTGTATTGCAGTATCGACAAGTTCTGACCCACTCGGAACTTATGCCCGCTATGCATACGTCTTCGACCTCTTCAATGATTATGGCAAGTTCGCCTTATGGCCCGACGGCTACTATGCATCGTTCAATATGTTCGCGAACCCTGTTGGAGGCCCAAAGGGCTCCCAAGCCTGCGCGTTTGATCGCGATCGGATGATTAAAGGTGACAGTGCGCTTATGGTGTGTTTTGCGCTTCCAAAGTTCTCCGGGCTTCTCCCAGCTGATCTCGATGGTCCATCGTTACCTAACCTCGAACCAGGGGCAACAAAAGCGCCAAGTCTTTTCCTGAATATGGAATCAAACGAGCTGAATGTTTGGAAGCTAACGGCAGACTGGGCGAAGCCCGACAAATCGACATTTGTAGGTCCCTCAGCGGTGTCGGGAGTCCAACCGTTCGCTTTCTCTTGCAGATCGGACAACTCTCATGACCCCTGTATGACAGTGCCGCAGAAGGACTCAACGGCTCTCCTAGAGAGTATGGGCGATCGGTTAATGTATCGGCTTTCGTACCGTAATCTCGGTGACCACGAAGCACTGGTAGCGAATCATGCCGTGCGGGTGAATCTGCCGTCTGGCGGGTCTCAAATCGCGTTCCGCTGGTACGAGATTCGCAAAAAAGGTAAAACGTTTGCGGTTTCAAATAGTGGAACCTACGCTCCCGATACGACCTCTCGGTGGATGGCGAGCGCCGCCATGGACAAACTCGGCGACATTGCACTCGCTTATAGCGCCTCCAGCCAGCAGGAAGTTCCTTCCATTCGCTATACCGGGAGAGCAGGAGACACCAAAGACAAAGTGAACATTTTAGGCGCTGAGCGTGTGTTATTGGCGGGGAGCGCTTCCCAGTCTATCGGCGCGTGGGGTGACTACACAACTTTAGCTCTCGATCCAGCTGACGACTGCACTTTCTGGTTCATTGGTCAATATCTCTCAAAGAACGATCAGGATAGTTGGCACACGCAGATATCAACGGTGAAGTTCACGCGATGCAAATAAGTCTAAGGTCTGACGTAAGGCACGCTATTCGAGGCACAGCATCTTGTTTATGCGACGATTAAGACGCATCGTATTGCACGCTATCACCTACATAGTAGGGCTGCAGCTCATTCACGTATGTCCTCCTGCATCAGCGGCACAGCTACAGCTGGGACAACGACCTGAGTTGTTTGTGCAGTCGGGACATACTGCGGTTACAGTCAGCTCACTTGCATTCAGCTCAAACCTCCAATGGCTGGTGTCCGGCGGGAGCGACGGCCAGGTAGTTCTATGGAATGCCCCAACGGGAGTGGAGGTTCGCACGCTGGCTGGGCACAAAGAGACGGTTAACGTCGTGGCTTTGAGCGCCGATGGCCGTTACGCGGCGTCGGCCGGCGTGGATAAGAAAGTCCTGCTGCACGACACAAAGACCGGGCGTGTTGTCAAAGAGCTCGACGCTGGCAATCAACCAGTTGATGCTTTGGCTATAAGCAACAACGGGAGCGTTTTGACATGGGGCGAGGCCAGTACGGTCAAAGTGTGGAATTCCAAGAAACCACAACCTCCTTACACGGTTGCTACATTACCGGGACGAGTGACAGCTCTAGGTTTCAGCAATAACGGCGCCGCAGTCGTAGCCGGTAGCGAGACCGGGTTTGCCGAGATAGTCAGCGTCGTCGACCGCAAGCCCGCTTTGCCTTTAGCCGGCCACATACGAGAGATCACATCAATAGCGTTTTCTGATGACGGTGCAAGCATCGCAACCAGCAGCTTCGACAAGACTGTGCGGACCTGGTCGTCGAGCACAGGAGCGCCACTCGGCTCCCTCAGTGCCTCCAGGCTCGTCTGGTCTGTTGTATTTGCGCACAGCCTGGATTCCCCGGAGGAGACTGGAGCATCTGTCGCAAAATCCTCGTCCCAGCTATCACAGTTGCTGTCTCTAGAAACTGATCCCGACGACAGGGTCGTACACATTGTCCGTCGGGATGTTCGAAGCGGCAACATTCTCTCTGATAGCTGCGCTCCAATAACGATTAGTAGTGGTCTGTTCCAAAACATGGTCAAGTGGCCAAACATGCTATCTCGCGATGGCTCACGCGCCGCGTTTGCCTTTGATTTCTCGACAGTCACTCTGTGGGATGTTACAAAACAACAACCTGAGCACTCACTCACCGGAATCACTGCGGTGGCTCTTGATGTTCAAGTCAGTCCAGATCATCGTTGGATCTCTGTGGCTAGTGGCAAGGACATTCAGCTGTGGAATGCGCAGACGGGATCTGCGCGCATCATTCACACAGGGTACTCACGGTCAATTCGGAGCCTCGCATTCAATCCTAAGAGCGACCTTATCACTTCAGTGAACGACCGTGAAGAACTGGATGTGTGGAATATCGCTACAGGAAAGTCCGTACTACCTCTGCGAGACAGCAATCCAAAATACTGCGACGGCAAGTATGTTAGCGAAATCGATCGTGGAACTATAAAGCTTTGGTCTCTCGACGCTGTTGAACTTCAACGATCTTCACGGCCAGAGATTATTCAGGTTAATTCGCTGTACGGCGCAGATCGAATCTCCGTAGATGCAAACGGCAAGTGGCTCGCTGCGGCCAACCAAATTGGGGGTGAGATTCACATCTTTGATATCGCAGGGAGAGCCGAGAAGACCACCTTGCAAAACAGCGGATTTCACTTTCTTGGACCAATGAGATTTAGTCCCGATGGGAGCCGTCTTGCGTGGCCTAGCAATGACGGCTCAATTGGGATGCTGGACATTGTGGAAGGTACAAAGTACAGGTTCTGCTGTCATCGGCCGCATTTTGCAACCTCTTTGGCGTTTTCGTCGAAAGGCGACCTCCTCGCCTCCGGTGGCGAGGATCATGAGATTAAACTCTGGGACCTTCGAAACCTCGCCGATACGAAGCAGGAGACGCCAGTCGCAACTCTACATGGGCATACCGGAGCTGTTCGTTCCTTGTCTTTCGTAGTTGGAAAACGACTACTCATTTCGGCAAGTGAGGACGGTACCGCCCGCATTTGGGATCTGGACAAGCAAGATGAGAGCGCTCAACTCCTGTCGTTACGAAATGCGCCGGGGTGGCTTGTGGTTACGAATAAGGGGCTCTTTGACGGTACGGCGGACGCTATAAACTACGTCAACTGGCGCATCCCCGAGACCGATTCAGTTTTCCCGCTTCAAGCTTTTTACAATGACTTTTATCATCCCGGGTTGGTAGCTGAAATCCTTGATGGAGGCCACCCAACACCGTGTACGGACATCGCTGCCATTTTGAGAGTTCCCGGTTCGCATACCATGCAGTTGCAAAGATCCCTACACGTTGAGTCACGGGCAGGAGTCCTGACTCTTTGTTTGCCAGAGCGGCCTGAATTTGACTTCTTTCGAAATGTGGCTGTGCGTTGGCAAGGCCTTCCGATTCCCGTTCAGGCCTCCAGTTTCCAAGCGGGAGACAGGCCCGGATGCGACTACGAACTCAGCCTTCCAAAAGTCTCTGGACCCATCGAATTGAATGCTTCAGGCGTACCGTTTTATAAGGGTCACGTAAATCAATGCAAACAGCCGCCAGAGAAGGTTTCAGATCGCACCATCTGCACACCTGGCGAGACGGGACGCGGCACTTTGCACGTAGCGATTGTTGCAATCGGCGATTATTTGCCGTCATTGGGGTTTGACCCTCTTTCCCCTTCAGTGCAGAAAGACGCGACTGACTTAGAAAGTTATTTCAAGAATCGCAAACCTGAAACCGGGGACTCATACACACAAATCAACGTCCGAAAGCCATTACTCGGGCCTGACGCCACACTGCAAAATATCAAAACCGAACTCGCCGCCATCATCAAAGAGGCAAAGGAAGACGATGAAGTCCTCTTGTTTCTGTCTGGACACGGTAGTGTCCCGCCGGGACAAGAAGAATTCTTCTTCATACCAGCCAATGGGCAATTTCAAAGAGAGTCCGAAACTGGCCTCAGCACCGCAATGCTAGTCGATTTCGTCCGTGAACTCCCCGCACGGAGAGTCTTGCTAATGATCGACGCGTGTCAGTCCGGCGGTGTCTTGGACTCCTTAGTCAAGGTTGCTGAGGCGAAAGCAGCTGCCGACGTCCGCTCTGCGGCTACACAATCCGATCAAGCGCAACGGGTCCGCGAGCAACTTGGTATTCACGTGATCGCTGCAGCTTCGCCTTTTCAGAGTGCCCTGATTGTTGATGGTACGGATCTGTTTGGAACATCTCTACTAACCGGTCTGAACGATTCAACTCACCAAAGAACTGATGTCTGTGTCAGTACGCTCGGGAAGGTGATAAGCGAGGCTCTGCAAAAGATGACGTCGAATCTGCCAAAGAGCCAGAGGTCTGTCCTAATTTCGAAGGGGGTCGACTTTGTCGTCGCCGCGAATAAGGGCCGCTAAGCAAGGCAGCACAACACACCAACCGATGGTTGTCACACACGAACGGGCCCGTTTTCATTTTGTTCTCACACTACGTGGAGGAAGCATGCGCCGTCACTATTCGCTGATTCTCATGGTCTTAGCTGCGACAACTGCTGTATTTGGCCAGATTAAGGAACAAGAGGTCATCCTGAGTGGCCAAGCCTGGCGTTATTCTCGCGTGTACCCTCTCCTTGATGGCCTATTCCAAGATGTCGCCAGTACTCAGCTGAAGAGTCTCATATTGGATCCTAACGCTTCGAATGGCACCAGTCTAGACGCGCTGCAACAGTCTATACAATTTCAAGTTCAGTATAGTCAGCTCGCCGGCATTCAAAATGCTGCTGCTGCTCAAACCATCACAGCGAATACCGGGTTTCAGACCCAACTCCTCCAACAACAAACAACGCTGCTTCAGGCCCAGCTTCTTGCCCAACAGCAGGTCGGGGACGCGCAACGGAAGTTAGATGCATTACCGAGCACGGCTGATCCAAACACTATTGCAGCCGCAAAGCAGGCAGTAACCATTGCGCTAGATAATTTGAACGCGTTGACAGCACAAGTAGCCCTGGTCAAGGGACAACAGGTGGCACCGGTCTATTCGCCGTCGCCGTCAGCGAGTTCCTTAGTTCCCTCGCAGCTACCTACGCCGGCTTCGATCCCCAGTTCGCTTTCGACCAGCGCAACCGCGTCGACGCCCTCTTTTCCCGCAACTAAGCAAATGGACAATCAGATGGAACTACTGTGGGAACGACTGTCTCGACTCGTCGGTTCCATGGCGCGACCCGATAGCCTGGAACCGAATGCCAATCTGTATCTTGTTGAGTTCGACACAGGGATATTCCCCGAACAGAAAAAGCGGAAGCATCAGCTGCTCGATACAACCTACACGCTCCAGTGTACTACTGGAACCGGGACGCCTTCCGTTCTAGATATGTTTCCGCGCGCAGCTGCCGTTAACATTACAAACGTGAAGTACCGCGATACCTCGTTTGGAATCGGGGCTCTTCTCTCATTCTTCGGGGTCGGAATAAGTGGAAGCTACAATCGTGAGCACCTCAAATTGTCGCAGCTGCTTGGCCAATCTTCATACATCACAGGCCACGGTGTGGGTCATGATGAATTTGGATGGCTGTTTGGCATCGCGGTGGGAGACGACCAAATATCGTCCGACACGCGAAAGACGTTTGTCTTGGTCGAAGTGCCTTCCTCTTGCACTAGTGCCTCAGTCGGATTGAAGTCTGCTTTGTGGAGTAGTAAGCCGGCTCCAACAAACGCAGCCCTGAGCCTCGTATTGCAACAGCCGACCCAAAACACATTTGCTCTAAAGAGCATTAGCTACAACCGTCTGGAGTACGATCAGGCAGCGGTTTCATCAACGAACCCGGCAGGCGTCACACTAAGGATTGAGCTTGATCAGGACATGGATCAACAGGAGTCGATAAGTGTAAACGGCATTCCAATTAGGCGCGCAAGGGATACTTTTGGCCGGGCTACTACCGCAGCGGGTAGTGGCGGGTTGTTGGAGTCTGCGACTCTGGGCATAAACACATGGATACCTTCTGGACCGCGGACATTGATAATCACCCTCGACGCTTCAATGTTTGGTGAGCGTTTTCCCTTGATTTTGTTGGCGTCGCCAGCTGATCTCATTGATGTGAGCAAAAGCGTCACGGAGAACACAAACGTGTTCGTATCGGGACGTAAATTGAAATGCTCGGGAAGTCCTTGCACTCTGGCTCTGCCGTCTCTTGGCTTTGCTAAGTCTTCACCGAAGCATTTCGGAGTCGCAAGATTGATTGGAGGACCAGGAGGCAAGGATAGATTAAGCATCACAGTTGCTGACCCCCCGACTTCACAACCATCTCCCGCAGGGACCCCGTCAGGATTGCCTTCCATCCAAGTTGTGTCGATCGCGGACAATCAGATTTGGGGCAGCAGTGTGAGTGTTACCGTGCTGGACAGCAACGGTGACGCAACGCAAATTGCTTGCGATCCGCCTCAGACCGGATCTCGCCTTATCTGCGACTCTGCGGGCTCCGACCCGAAGTCGAATTCATATCTTCCGGTGCAACTTGAAATTGTTGATACGGGACATGCGGGAGGCCCCATAAAAGGCTTAGTAGATCTGGCCGGGTGCAGCAACTTGCCCACTGCCGACAATTATTGTCGTCAACCGCTCATCTGGGACATGAAACAACCGCAACTCGACACATCTGATGCCTCGCATCCACAGTGGATATTTGATGTTTTGTTGGTGAACGTAGATGCCAACCGGAAAGCTCGCTTTGAGGGAGTCAGCGGAAACTTAGATGCGACGATCCAGTGCGCGAGTAGCGATGGGATATGTACGGCCCGATTCAGAATAACGCCTCCTCAGTTCTCATCGATCAAGGACCTGATGAAGCTTCAGATCGAAGGCTCAAACGGTAAGAATTACCCGGCCACGATCGTGAACCTGTTCACCAATATCCGACCGGTGATCACGCAAATAGATCCCGACAAAGCGAGCTGGTACGGACAGAACTTTGTTTTCAGCCAAGTGAAGGTTGGAGATACCGGGGCTGTCTATTCCATCAGCTGCAGCCAAGACGCCTCAACTTGTCACCTAAAGGGCAAATACGGCCCGAAGGACGCAGGCTATCTGTATTTCGTAAATGAACCACAGCTAGTTGGGCTCGTACAACTAAACAACTCTGGCGGCCTAACCCCAATATTCCTTGACTTACCGGTGAAACCCGCCGCGCCAGGAAGTACCGGTCCTCCCACGAAGGGCGGAGGGGGTGTCCACGCGCTGTTCTCAACTCCTGTTCCTCCACCTCCACCGACTGTCACCTTAAACAAGTCTCTGTCAATGAGGGCAATTCAATAAAGAGGCGAGATCAGACGACAGTCACATCAACTGGATCGTTACCAAGAACGGCCTGCTGGCTCTTCCAGATGAGAGGATCGTACCTTGGAAAAGAAAGGTAAAGCAGTAGCGGTCATCGAGAAGGCAGCCGAGGACATTCTTCAGACCTTCGAAACCGTTTCCTCGGAGGCGTTAGGTCGTCTGAGGGCGGGCCCAATCCATGGCACAGACGTTCTTGCCTCAATAAATACGCTCACTTCCCGACGTGCTGCAGAGTCAATTGAAAATGTCCTTTATCAGCAGCGGGACTCATTGCAAATTCTTTCCCAGGAGCCAGCAATCGCTCGAGTCAGGGTCAGAGATCAGAAGAACGTCGAATCGACGATTTTCATCTGTCGAACCACCCCAATCAGTAACAGCTCAACATACGCCAGCAACCGATCTCCACTCGGTCGCCTCGCCGCACTTCCGGTAGGGCGGGATCTGGCAATTGGCTCACGTAACTTAACGGTACTCGAAAAGGAAAAGCTCAAACCTGTACTGAGAGCGACACTATGGGAGTCAGAGAACACCGAATTTGAGGCCAAGGGTCTTGGCATATTCACGGTTGAGTATCTGAGGCCATTTCTGAAGTTAGCAGGACCTGAACAGGATATCCAAGATTTATTAAGCGAGATTCTAGCCGGCGAGGAGATCAAGGCGAATATCGTCGAAGGGAAGCGCCGCAGTGTCATTACCAAGATGTCACTGCGGGACCAGCCGATTCTCGACCAATACCAGGATGAGATCTTTCGGCTACCGTTGCGCAAACGGCTTTTCATCCTCGGGCCTGCTGGGACTGGCAAGACTACGACTCTAATACGTCGTCTAGGGCAAAAACTGGATATGGAATTCCTCGAAGCGGAAGAGCAGACCCTGGTCCAGGCGATTAGTGCATCTGGCGCCTACGCGCATCGCGAAAGTTGGCTGATGTTCACACCGACCGAGCTCCTAAAGCAGTATCTCAAAGAAGCCTTCGCGAAAGAAGGTGTACCAGCGTCGGATCAACGAATCAAGACATGGTACGACTACAGTCATCACCTAGCGCGAAACGTTTTCAACGTCTTGCGATCCGCCAATTCGCGCTCTGGATTTGTTCTGAAGGCATCAGTTTCCTATCTGACGAAAGAAGTGCAGGTGTCATCATTTCAACTGTTTCAGGAGTTTTTCGACTGGCAAATCCGCCGATACGTCACGAGCCTGTACGATGCTGCAACCATCATGAAGGGGAGCACAAACCAAGGCGCCGCAGCTCTCGGAAGGAGATTGCTCGGCTTGCTTCCAAGTGGTCCGGGTCAAGACTCGATTGCAAGTATCATGACTTCTCTTTCTTCCCTGTCTGGCGAGATCGCAGCGTTAATGGGAAGATTGAAGGCGGAAACTGATGCAATTCTTAACGGACCTTTGAACCGACAGCTCAATCGAAATCGAGATTTTCTAAGTCAGCTTTGGCAGTTCATATCCGACATACAAATACCTGATGCCGACGATGGCGAAGAAGAGGACGATCCGGATGGGGAGGAAGAGGATGCGCCTTCACTGCACGCGGGCGGATTGGCTGCAACCGCGGCATTTCGACGAGCGATGCGTACCCAGGCTAAAGCCTCGGTAAGCAATCGGGCAGTCCGCAGCTCATCCACAAACGGGCAGATCATCAAATGGTTGGGCGATCGGGCCCTGACCGCGGATGAGATCTCCAAAGCCGGTGAAAGCCTGTTGTTACTGGACGCTGCGCGGCCTTTCGCAAATCCTGTTCGACGCTATCTCAAAGGAATCCCATCGCGATACCGGAGATTTCGCCGGTCCCAAAATGAACCGACGAAGTGGTATTCAGCCAGTAATGTTCCCGCTGCTGAGATTGGCCCTCTTGAGCTTGATGTAGTGCTGCTTACGATCCTGCATGCGGCTTCACAAATGCTGAGTCTGGCAGGCGTTTCGAACAGTTTGTCCGATCCGTTCTGGTTGGCACTTCAGCCGATCAATGAACTGTATAGAAACCAGGTCTTGATAGACGAGGCTGCCGATTTTGCGACCGTTCAGCTAGGGTGCATGTCGATGTTAGCCAACCCTCGAATTAGGTCAGTATTCGCCTGCGGAGACTTTAATCAGCGTATGACCGCATGGGGAGCCCGTTCTCTTGATGATTTGAGGGCAGTCCTCCCAGATGCCGAGGTTCGGGAGATCACAATCACTTACCGCCAAAGCCGCCGGTTGAACGAATTGTCACGGGCGATTGTTGAGGCATTTGGCGGAACCGGCCCTGTGGCGACGGTGCCTACGGACATCGACTTTGAAGGGGTAAGCCCCGCTCTCTTCGAGGGTTGCTCCAACCAAGCGTCGCTGGTTGCTTGGGTTTCGGCAAGAATTCGGGAGATCGAGAGATTCGTCCGGCAGTTACCGTCGATCGCGATTTTTGTCAAGAACGATCAGGACGTACAGCCGATTGCGGACGCACTCGGCCGTGCCTTAGAAGACACCAACATCGAGGTCGAGGCCTGCCTGGGTGGTAAGGCCGTCGGTCAGGAGACCGACGTGCGTGTGTTTGCGGTCGAATATATCAAAGGACTCGAATTCGAGGCGGTTTTCTTCGTTGGTGTCGACCGTCTGGCACAGGTGCACCCTGATCTCTTTGACAAGTACCTGTACGTAGGCACGACGCGCGCCGCGACATATCTCGGATTCACTTGCGAAGGTTCCCTTCCGCATCCTCTCTCTGCACTTCACGGAAGTTTTGTGTCAGGGTGGTCCGAACAGTCGGACTCCTAGCCAAGGCAAGAGCCTGGTCGGGGAAGCGTCAATCCTCTACTCAACGCTCTATAGTGAAGAAGGAGCGGTCGGCCAAGCCCGCCCCGCATGACTAGAACGATTGCGAGAACCGGACTTCCAGGAACTCGCCCAGCTTGGCCGTGGCCTTGAATTGTGGAATCGGACCCAGTTCCTTGAATGCCGAGGTAAACGCATTCGAAAGACTCCAGATCGTCCGCGGCCGAAATTCCTCGTACTTCGGCTCAAAGTAGAGGTCATGCACGCTGCGGGCAAGGTGTTTGGGCGCTTCGAGCCTGCCCTCCACAAACGCCTCATAGATGACTACCTTGGCGGTGACATCCGTCAATTCACTTCTCTGCCAGGTTTCCACTTGCTTTCGCATTGGCTCAAAGTTGCGCTGCATTCGGTCGACGCCAACCGAAATGCAGTCGATCAGAGAGAACGACTTTGAGTGTTTCGCGAGTACGGGCGTGAAGTCCCCGGCGAACGCCATATTCGAGCACACGAACACGCGATAGCCACAGGTCATTGCCAAACGCATGCTCTTGTCGTGGGAGTTCCGCAACCCGATCGAGAAGCGACACCCCTCCATCTCGGTTGCGAGATCGAGAACACCAAACGCCTTCATACCGTCTGGCGAGACCGCGTACTCGTCGTGGACGACTCCGATGTGGCGAAACCCGAGCGTCTCGATGAGAGCCTGCACGATTTCGTGATGCGGAACCGGGCGGTGTGTTTCTGTTGCCGCCGGCGTCGGCACCAGGGTTAGTTCTTCGCGGCCAATCGTCCGGCCGCCATAGCCAATGAGCGTACTAGTTTCTGACATACTGCTTCCTCCTTGTGAATTTGAACTGTGATTCCTGACAGGTGAGAAAACGATCGGACTTGCTTGGCTACTCCGGTTCCCATCATCCGAACAGTGAAGCCTGCTCCGGCACAGCCGGCTTCCCGCGCGGCCTTCTGCCCGATAGCGATCCCGGCCGCTGCCCAAAGATCAAGACCGAGCTTGCTTCGAAGGCCTCTTCGACAAGACTGGCACTATCGGACTGAATGGTCAGCAGGCTGCCCGGCGCTTCGAGGGAAGCGACGACTTCGTTGGAAGGAGAAGTTGCGGGGAACAGTTTTTGATGTTCCGTGTGAAGAGCCTTCCAAACCGCGTCGGCAGACTCGCCAATGCCATTCCTTTGGACCAATTCCCGCGCCATGGCGGAGAGCATGTCATCGTCTTCATCGATGCTCTGCAATCCCTCGCCAGCGAACTTGCCCTCCATCGTGAGCGCAACTAGTAGCTTCTTGCCCATGAGCCGCAGGCAGGAGGTTTGCATGGTCGCTTCGTAGCACATAAAGAGGACCCGCACGGGCCACTTTTGGCCAATGCGCCATGAGCGGCGGCTGGCCTGGCGCAAGGTATGCAGGGAGTAGCCGGATTCGTAGAAGATGATCGTCGGGAAATCGAGCAAGTCCAGACCGGTTTCGACCAGCTTGGGATGGCAGATGACCACTTGAACGCCCTGCTTGACCTGTCTCGCATACCAGGCTTCGCGCTTTTCCGTGCCGACGTTGGAACGCAGGACCGCCGTGCGGATGCCTTCGCGGGCAAGAATCTGCTGGAGCCGTGCGGTGGTGTCGTGCTTCTGGGTGTAAACCGCGAATACCTGGCAGCGCCGCCCCTGCGCCAGTTCTCTCTTGATCTCTTCGACCAGCCTTCTTTCCTTGGCATAGAGAAAGTCCTCCGGAAGATCCTTGGTTTCCGCAATCACGAACCTGACCCTGCGCCCCAGTGCCGGATCGAACTCTGATCCGTAAAGCGTTCCGAGTCCGAAAGGATGGTCGGGATAAAGCAAGAGAGTGTGCAGCATCTGGCTCAGTACCGATCGGTTGCCCTTGTGCTCCTTCAGGGCTTTGCGGATGTCTTCCTCTAGTGACTGGTAGGCGGCTCGCAAGGAATCATCCATCGGAATGCCCAGCAGCCGTTCCTCATAAGGCGGCAACTCGCTGGATATGTCCTCCAGAAACACGAAGGCGCACAACTGCATGAGAAACTCGCCAAACAGCAGCGGCGACGCCCCAGGCTTGCGACGAACCATGCTGGTGGTCTTGGCCTTGGAGCAGGCATTGTTGGCAGGCTCAATTTTGGTGATGGTTTCGAGGACACCGTAGTCTTGAATGAAGGAGCTGCGTCCAGTAGTACCCCATTCGTAGCCGTGCTCCTTCATCCGTTTGGCTTCGAGGCGAAACAGATTGTTAAACAGATCGTCGGCGTAGCCGCCGAGCAATGTGCCGGTCAGGCCGACGATCCGGTCGGTGCACGAGGCCAGAGTGCCGAGCGCGTTGCCCTGCGCCGTATCACCGGCAAGCTGGTGGATCTCGTCGCAAATGGCGTAGTCGAACCAACCTGGCATGTAGCGCCCGATGAATTCCACCGGGGCCATGCGGCGGATCTTATCGGGGTCGGCCTGCCACATCGCGCTGTGCAGGTGACGACAAGCCCTGTCGCCACGGGCCTCAACGGTCTCGGAGATTTTGACCTTCTCGAAGTCGGCGACGGTCAGGCGGTTTTCGTCAACGATCACGGGCTTGCCGGTATCCGCGTTCACGACGCAACCGCGATACCGACCCGAGCGTGGCACCACATAAGCGTGGCGCCAGAAGTACCCCAGTTTGGCCCGTTCACGTCCTACGATGAAGAGTGCCGGTCGTGTACACAGCGACATCCAGCGGTCGCGGGAACTCGTAAACTGCTTCCGCAGTCGCATTTCGCTGAGTGTGGTATGCAGCCCTTCACGTACGATCCGGCCATGCTTCAGCCGCACCTCGTTGACACCGTGCGGCGTGTTCTGGTCGCCGCTGTTCCGCAAATCGTCGAGCAAGAAAACGCGAATTCCAGGGAGGGTGAGAAATGCTTCCCGAGCCCATTTTTCGACCAGGTGCGGAGGGACCATGGCTAAAGTGGTAAATGGCTTTCTTTCGCTATGGATGTGAATCGCTCCCAGCGATATCAACGTCTTGCCGGTCCCGCATTCCGCAATCACCATTGCGGTTCGCGCCCGCTGCCAGCGTTTGGCAGTTCCCATGATGGCGATGGTTTGCGCGGGAAATGGCTTTCGTAGTAATTCTTGGATGCGAGGTGAAACGGGATCGTCGAATTGATGAAGTGCCGGGTATTCCTGAAGAATGCGCTCTCCCAGAAGGGTGCTGTGGGCGCGCATGTAGTCGTAAATGGTGCAAAGTTCAGGCATGGTAATTCCTTAGCGAAGGAACGGAAGGATCTGAGCACGCAAGTGACGAGATAGAGGGAGGACTATCCTAACGTAGTACGCCACACGTGAGGAGACACACTGCGCTGGGGACGGGGAGACTTTCGCGCTAGCTCAAAACTTCCGAATAGCGCATCACTCGTAAACTAGGATATGGAGGGTAGAGTCATGATTGCACGGCACTGGCGAGGTTGGACGTCGGTTCAAGACGCAACCGCTTATGAGAATCTCTTAAAAGATACGGTGCTTCCGGAACTCAGGCAGATCGATGGTTATAGAGGTGGCTACGTACTTCGACTGGATGGGTCGGAGGAAGTCGAGTTCGTCGTAGTTAATTTATTTGAATCGTTGGAAGCCGTGAAGAGGTTTGCCGGACCGGATTACAAGACTCCGGTTTTCGAACCTGAAGCTAAGAAGCTTTTATGTCGGATAGAGCCCATTGCGAATCATTACGACGTTCGCGCAGTTCAGTAGCTTCGCCGCGAGTTTGCGAATCTCCCAAAGGCGGCCGTGCCAGCACGGGCTATAACGACTTCTTCCGGTCGGCATTCATTGTTTCCGGACAGTCGGCCATCCGGAGGTTGAGAAGTCCCGATCCTGAGTCCACACTTACGAAACTAGCTGGTCGGCAGGAAGATGTCATCGAGGCTCAAGCTCGGCCAGCGCACCGAGCCGGTTTCATCCGGAAGATTAACCGCGCCGCTCTCGACGCCCCAACTGAGCCAGTCGAGGAACTGCTCTTTCTTGCCTTTGACCAGTACCGGATTGCATCCGATCCCGAACGCTCGGACGATGGCCTTGTGCGAGTCCAGTTCGCCGGTGAACCAGTCCCCCCATTCCGGTACGCCTGGAATTCCGTGGATGTGAGCCAGAGAGGCCCATATAAACCGGCTGTCTGAGCTTCCCAGAAGAGTGCGGCCCGAACTGGCCGACACATTGGTGTTCGCGAGTTCTTCCGACAGTCCAACCAAGTGCCGCAGCGGTTTCTTGCGTCCTTCGAGTTGCACCGAGCCTTTGAAACACTGCGCATTCCGTTCCAGGCATACGCGAATCGGTTGCACCCCCGGCCCTTCCACCATGAACCTGTCTCCCAGCGAAATCGCTGCGCTAACCGCGGCAATCTGCGTGTCTCCGCCGATCACGGAAATCAAGTGTGCCTTGGCTTGCCGTGGAGGATCCGGCAAGACTTCTCCGATGAAGCGGTCGAGGCGCAATTTGATGCTGGTAGTGGTTTTCTCTGTGCTCTTGACGTACGTGAGCCAGCCAAAGCGAAGGTGGGCATTTTTCATTCGGCCTCTTTCTTCTCGTGCGTTAGAATCTTTGTCTTTCCGTTGGCAAACACCAGAGTCAGTTCGTGAGAAAACCTTTCACGGTCATGCAAAATCTTGCTTCCATCTTCTTCCTCTTCTTCCCAATGGTCGGTGAACTTCACCGAGCGCCAGTGCGCGATGTGGCGATCTTCTCCCTCGCCGAATACTCCATTGAGCATTCCCGCCGTGCAGAGCAGGCCGACATGTCCGCCATGCAAAGGCGTGAGTGGCCGACCCCGAACGTCTCGCTGCTTCGGTAGCAGAACGCGGCTGGCCTGACGGTAGGCTGCCGAATCAGGCAGCAGATCCTCCACTTCATCGAGTGAAATGCCAGAATTCGTGAGCGTGACGGGTTCGGAACCCGGAACCTCGTAGCGAACTGCAGACGCATCTCCCAGAGGTTCCAGGTCGGGTTTCATGCCAAGCATCTCGAGCCAGCGCACCGAGTCGAGCAACACTGAGTCTCGCAGAGGTTGGTGCCGCTTACGCCGTAAGGCCAAGACGGCTGCCTGTTTGTACTGCACACTCGCGGGTTCCGTTAGCCTGTAAACGGAAAGGTCGGTAAAGTGCTCGCTTAAGATTCTCGCGCAAGCTCTCAACTGCGGTTGCGGAATGACAAACATCAGAACGCCGCCGGGCTTCAGCCAGCGATAGGTATGCTCCAGAAACACCAACTCTAGGCGTTGGTTGTTGGTCTGCCCGGTCTCAAAGTCGTAGGGAGGATTGAGATAGAGCAGCGACAACGCTTCGGGTGGGCAGCGCACTTCGAGCGCGTCGGCTTGCAACATCTCAATGCCAAGATTCCGGGCCTGCTCAGCCCGGTTCGCGTCGATCTCAATGCCATAACGACGGGAGCAGGTTCCCTGAAGCAAGAGCGTGAACGCCACGCCATCTCCCACGCATGGATCGAGCGCGGAAAAGTCAGAGTCGGCAAGCAAACAATTTCGTAGGCGCTTCGCCTCCGGGACGGGTAAAGGAAAGAACCCCAGCTTGGTTTTTCCGTGGGGTCTCATCGCGACTTGCCTCCTAGCGCCTGTGCGACCAGTTCGTCCACTCCGTCGGAGTTTGACTTCTCTCGCACTGCGACAAACGAGCACAGCCCATTCACTGGGACCGGCCTCTCATCCTCAATTCGGTAGCTGCGCTCGATGTGTTGTTGTTTGCGGTGCTCATACAAGTCAGCCCTCATGAACACACGAATTCTCATGGCCATTCTCATTTCTCCTTAAGTTCCGCCGCAGGGTTTGAGCGCGCCGGAAGAGGTCTTCAGTTGAGGCCGGCAAGACGGGTCAATAGTCAGCAGGAAGGAGCAGTGTGGTCACCGAGCGGTCCGCTTCGGTGATGATCCAGAGGCTTTCGGTGTCGGTGAGCGGATAGCTGCTCAGCAGACGGAAGCCGTGCTTGAGGCTCAATTCATTTTCTGCTTTGTCGTTTTGGCACAGGTCACCCCAGTCTCCCCGAAGATGTCGCAAGACGAACTCCGAGGGTGACTTTTGTGCCTTCTCAAGCAAAGTGAGTGCGCCCGGTGTAGCAACAATCTGACCCGGAGAAAACAGCGGAACGGTCGGCAAAGAGTTCATGGTCGGTTCCTCCCCAAAGCATGGCTGTGACTGGTGAAAGCTAGCAACGTATATGCTTCAAAGCGGCGATCGGGCGGACAGAGTGATGTCCCAAAAGGTTTCTGTCAAAGCTGACATTCCAGTACGCTCAATAGCGTGAATACGTGCGCGTTTTGTCCGACTGAAGCAGTGAAGTTGAGTGGTGAGCACATCTGGGATAACTGGCTGAATCGAGCACTTCCAACCAAGAAATTCCGTGTGCGGCAACGACGATCAACAGTTGAACCCTTCAGGGAGTACGACGCCGTGGCGCTCAAGGAAAAACTCGCTGTAGTTTGCGAGGACTGCAACCACAACTGGATGAGTGATGTAACGGATCGGGTGAAGCGTTCATTCTCGGAGCTGATCATTAAAGGTAAGCCGATGTCACTGAAGGATGAAGACATTGGGCTCCTCGCGGCGTTCGCCTTTATGAAGGCCGTCGTCGCTGACCACGCGACTCCGAAGAGTGAGCCCTTCTTCACGAGAGCAGTCCGTGAGCGATTCCGCGACAGCCTTGCTGTACCGAGTGATATACAGATGTGGCTGGCTGCATATCAGGGTGCTCACCGGTTTGGTGGGAAATTCAACACCGCTTTCCTAGTTCCAAACGAGCCCAGCCCGCTCACCGGAATTGAGTTCTACGGCTTCACTTATGTGGTAGGGCATCTAGTGGCTCAGACCCTTTCAGCGCGATGGACGGAGATCGGTCGGAGGGCCACACCAGTGCCGTTCTTAAAACCTAACTCCTACTGGGATCCGGCAGTGGTTCGTTTCTGGCCCAACGTGCCTGCGCCAGTGTCGTGGCCTCCGCCCAGGTATCTCGGCGACGACACGATAGACAATTTCATCGCTCGATTCAGCGCGCCGATCAATCTAAGCTAGACAATCTTCAGTGCGGCGAGAGAACTGCGTTGGACGCCCCCTTCGAGAGCAACCACAATCTCCTGCAACGTCTTGAGATTGTCCACTTGGTCAAGTGAACTTAATCTCAAAGATCCGAGGATCGCAGCGAAGGCCGCCAGCCCAGCTTTCTCTCTTGCAGTCTTTGCGCGATGCAGTCCTCGTTCAGCGGCCTGCATGTGTGCTAGCACTTTCTCTTGGATTGCTTCGTCTTGAATGTCTTTGGGATTCCACACTCTCGCGATCGTCTTCAGTAAACCGCGATACATGCGTTTGCCCACGACTCCTTCCATTCGCTCAATCTCGCGGAGAACATCGCAGTCAGTGCCCTCACTGTGACCATTGTGTCGGCCATTATCGCCGTTTCCAGCAACTGGTCGTTCGCACGGTTTCTGCCCACCCGCGCAGCCGGGCCGAAGGCCCTCTAGCCAGCCTGCCGGTGTAGCCCATCCGGCTAGTTGCGGCACTGTCTTCGGTCTCCTACGGTCATCCAGGTCAACCCAGGTCCCGGTGAAGTAGTACAGGTACCGACCGAGGCCAAAACAAGCGCACGCTCTTTTAAAAGACTGGGCTTCTGCTGCCGTGCCTGCGTTGTCATTGTCAGCCCATTCCTCTCCCGTGGCGGAGTGCGAGCCCAGGCCGAAGATGGTTAATTCGCACGTGACCAGCACCTTCGCGGCAATCTTCTGGTCTTTGCTTCGCTCGAAATTTGCGCTTGTGTGAATGGTGTATTTGCGCGTCCACCCTGCCGGAGTCAACAGTGCGTTGAGGCGATCGGTGTAAGCTCGCTGGTCGGCGTACGGAACCACCTGGCCCCGTACGGGCTGCTGATTCTTCGTGGTGTTCGTGACCCGCCACTCGATCTGCGAGGGATCAAAAGGCACCTCCAGCGCCGCTACCAATTCTTTGACTTGATCCGCTGAGTACTGAGGCGGTGTGGTCATGCATAAAGTGGTGGGCGGCGGACCAGCCATAGAGGCAGGATTCTCATGTGCGTGGCCATTTGGGGCGCTCATAGTGGAGCCTCCTTGATTGTTGGCGTTTCATCGTCCAGACGCTGTCCGTACATCCAACGTTGTGGCCTGATCTGCAAGAGCCAATCTTGGGCAGTGGGAATGCGGCCCAGATCTTCCTTGACGTGCTGTTCCCCTACATAGCGGACGGGAACTAGTTTTCCATCGCTGTTCTTGATGGCCACGCCAAACAATTTCTCCGCCAGGAAAATGCCCTCAGCATGGTGGCGAAGTGCCCTGTGGCGGAAGTCTGCGAGGAACACTTTCGATTCATCGAACCAGTTGTGAATTGGGAGATAGTCTTCTGCTCGTCCACCGAACTTCCTTGCGCTGCTCTGCGCGTGTTTGAGTGGGTGGGCCATAGAGCTACACCTCGTACGTGGTGGTCGTGTAATCCTCAAAGCGATCATTACGCTCAACCGTCAGCTTCCGGGCACTGACGTTCAGGACGACATCTCCAAACCCACCGCAATCGTTCTCATACCCGAAAGGCACAAGAGCTTCGAAGTGTTCCTGAAGACGGGAAGCGTCGTATTTGACGGGCTCGCGCTCGCCAGACGCATACCATTCGCCGTCATAGCACTTCACATCTTCGGTGGTGCCGTCGTCCCCGTAACCATCGAAATGAACCGCTACGAAGGTCACACTCGCGGCGGCCAGTTGATCGCATTCCGCCAGGATCGCGGTCTTTGCCGCGGCTTGTCCGGGCTCAAGCGATTGCTCATTATTCTGCTGAGGCTGTTCCATTGCATGATCCTTCCGATTCGAAATATCGAGGGTGTACTCAGGCCTGATCTGTGTGATGGGACCGCACGGCTGGTATGAGCGCGGCGTGCTTCGGCCTCTCGCCACGCAGTGCTTTCTTTCGGAGGCGCTGCCAATGCGTGGGGTCGATGCGCAACGCTTGCATACCGGCCAGCCACGAAAGACCCACGAATGCTCCGTGATAGGAGATCGTCCCGTAGCGAAACATTCGCGCCAGCAGAGCGAGCGCATGATTGGCCAACGTCGGATTGACAAACGGTTCCTGCCGGTCGAGGGCTTCTGCGGCGCTACAACTCGGGAGACCATCTCCGTCAACGTCAGACTCGATCACTTCGGGGAAGAGTTCGGAGACCGTACGCAGCCGGAGCCTGTGTCTCCGGTTCCTTCGATTCAGCGGCTCCCCAAGCACAAATTGACCGCTGTCGGCGTTGTTGCCCAAATCCAGCCAGTAATCGACTTCACTCCAGTCCTCCGCGCACTTTGCAATGCCTGCGCGCGCTTTCCGAGTGTCGACACACCCGATCACGATGTCCACGCCATCGAGCCTGCGTTTCGGATCCAACCGTTCGGGAACGCCCTGCCAATCCAGGCCCCAGAACAGGTTCAGGCGGTTGGCCAGAACCACGGATTTATAAAGACCGATCTCAGATTGACTGAACGGCTGGCGCACGCAGTTTGACGGCGAGATGATATCCGGGTCGAGCAGAGTAACGTGGATTCCTTCCGGATGACCGTATGCCAGCAATGCCTGATGCAAGTACGGCAAGCCAGCCGCGATGGCGCTTCCGTTGCCTCCGCATCCCACAACCAGCACCCGCACTTTCTGCTTCAGCAATTCGGGATGAATAAGGTGTGTTTCCATGGCTTCATCCTTCACCTCTTCTTTGCACGAACTCCTGAAGTGTTTGCTTGCTGTTGGCCAGAAAGTTCACAGGAAAGCTTTGCTTCCGCTCAGCAAGGTTTGACCAGAGTCCAAGAAAGCCTCCGGGATGGGTAGTCAGTCGGACTGCGCCACTGGGATGGGTAAATTCGCTGGCAAAATACGCGTTCTCCCAGCCCGAAAGGGAGCCGACGCTCTTCTCCTCCGGAACTCGCATACTGCCAAGACACACTTGACCGTGCTCATCGGTGTTCCAATACGGCGCGTTTTTCAAGCGCGTGGTGGCTGTTGGCCGACAGTCTTCTGCCAGGGCACGTACGAACAGTTCCCGCCCATGGATCATGAACACCAGGGCGGGGTGAGGGAACATCTTGCCGTTTAGCTTTTTCGGTTCGGCGTTCCCGTCGCCGAAGAACATCAGCCGCGATTGCGACGCGCTCCACCAAGCGATCAACTCTGGGGTTCTTGCCAGTACGTGTTCAGGCAATACTTCAGCTTCCACGCTTGCGCCCAACCCCTTGGCGAGTGTCTGAAGAAACCCTGTCGTGACGGACTGGCCGGCGCACAAATACGGCGCCTCATTCGGCCGACACTTCACCTCGTGCAAGGTGGCAAAGGCTCTGGTGCCGTCTTGGTACACGAGCACCGCTTGTTTCAGACTGAAGGTTCGGCTATCACCGATCCGCAAGTGGACGTTCATGACTGTTCCTCCCGGGCGATCACGCCATCGTCATTGCCTGGCATCAGGTCAATCAGCCGGCTTGCCGCCGCAAGCGTCTCACATGCGACGCCAAGCGTCCGAAAGCCCTGTCGTACACTGCTCGGCTCAGAAAGCTGGAGGGGAATGATCAGGTTAGGATGGGGAGTTGTCTCCATTGCGGTCTGGGCGTCGTCGTCAAAGCACCCGACCACGGCATCGCCCGACGAGAATGCGGCGAGCAGACATGGCAGTGGCGGATTCGAGTCCATGAGTTGCTCCCCCATGTCCTCAGTGAATTCCGGCCGTTTGGCTTGCCGCGAGATGGAACACAGTTCCATCAAACTACGGATGAGCGCCCGCACTTCCTTGTTCCGCATCCTCTGGTTCAGGTCCTTCAAACCTCGGAGACTCAGAGATTGCTCTTTGAGACCTTGTGGAGTACATCCTTCAATGTCCGGCACTTCGTACTGCTCGGGATTCTCTTCGCCCTCGTACCATTCCCGAAGCATGTCCACGCGCTCTTCTGCGTCGTGGTGGTCGTACACGCGTACCCATCGGTTGAGCGATCCCGCGAAATGCCTGAAGAATGTCGCGGCCAGACGCGGATGTACGCTGCCAAGTAATTCAACGGTTGGGTTCAGGAGGACGAATGCCGCGCTATCTGGATCGAGGATCAGGTAGAGCGTACCCTCTGGTCCTCGTTCATCCGAGTAGTCGACCAATCTGTCGCTGAGTGTGAGATCCAGATCGAAACGGCGCCGGATTGACGCTCCGCCGTGGTCGCGAATCCATCGCTGAAGAGTCAGGAATAAGTATTTGGCGGCATCGCTTCCGCTCTCTTCCCAGTCCTCCACGTCGGCGATACCGTACCTCACCAAGATCTCCGCCAGCGCTATTACCTCGCGGTCATCTGCCGAGAAACGCTGTTCAGTCGGAACCTTCTCGAGAGTGGGCAATACAAGTTCGCATAGCGGGGCCATCAACTGGTTGGTGGCAGGGAGCCTCCAGGTGGCGCGAGGCGTTTCCCGGCGTGCCAGCGGGAGCATTGTTCGACCGCCCTCGCCAAGAGTGCGGAGGACATTTGCAGTTCCTGACATTCCAAGAACCTCCCGAGCAGAGTTTCGTGCCGCGATTGCCGCTCCTGCGTCAACAAGTGCAGTTCCAGCAGAACAGTTGTCTTTCCGTTCTCGTTCACGAAGTTTTGCGGCTCAATGGTCGTTGATGGTCTTCCCCGGAGTGCGCGAGAGGCTGCGGCTGATTTTTGCGATCTGGGACGGGTAAACCTCACTTTTGGCATGGCGGCCACTATTTCCACAGGTTGCGTAATCTGGACTCTTTTAGCGCTGGGCAGCCTGCAATCTGTCGACTACAATTTTCCCGGAGAATTTCTATGGTGACGGATCCAGCCTCCGCTATCAAACGAGAAGTGCTTCAGTTGGTTGAAGTGCAGATCGACACACTGCGACGAACCGGATGCCTGACGGCATCTGATCTCGCTGACTATCACACACGTTCCGAAAAGATCACTGAGCTGTATCAGCGAATCGACCGAATTGGAAGGACGCGCGTCGATTTGCGATCTGCCAGGGCGTCGTAGGTTCACCCTGGTTCGAGGGGGCCAGGCCGCCCCCGGCGTGAATGCTTCCGCTGGGGCGCGGCCTGTCGTGTTAGGCCCGTCTTGCACTGAGTCGTCTATTCCACAAAACGTTTGAACTGCGGGTCGCGATGAGGCGAATTCTTCTTTCCTGGAGCAGCGGCAAAGATAGTGCGTGGAGTTTGCAAGTTCTCCGTCAGCGCGGAGAGTATGAAGTCGTCGGACTACTGACTACATTCAACGAGGCCGCCGGTCGTGTTGCTATGCACGCCGTCCGTCGCGAACTCGTCGAGCAGCAGGCCTCGGCAACCGGGCTGCCGCTTTGCGCGGTCCCTTTGCCTTGGCCCTGTTCGAACGAGCAGTACGAGTTGCTTATGGCTGAAACGTGCGCCAAAGCAATCGCCGCCGGAATCGAAGGAATCGCGTTTGGAGACCTGTTCCTCGAAGACGTGCGCTCGTACCGGGAAAAACAAATGAGAGACACCGGCCTGCAGCCGATATTTCCGTTGTGGGGGCAGCCCACTCGGAAGTTGGCAGGGCAGATGATCGCATCCGGCGTGCGGGCGAAACTGACCTGTGTTGACACGGAGAAACTTGACGCTTCGTTTGCCGGACGCGAGTTTGATGAGAGCCTGCTGGCCGCCCTGCCTGATGGAGTCGATCCATGCGGGGAGAAAGGTGAGTTTCACTCATTTGTATATGCAGGGCCCATGCTGAGTGTAGACATCCCGGTATCGGTCGGCGAGAGCGTCGTACGCGATCAATTTGTGTTTGCCGATCTAAGTCCCGCCACGATTGGAGCTACCCCTTTGTCCCAATAGCTCTCACGAAGCTGTACTGCAGTTGTTCCCCAGAGGCTTCTGGTCCCGTGATTGCGGCCGTGGCCAGTTCGGGATATTGATGGCTGTAAATGGTTTTTACTTCTTCCGGCGCCATCCTCGGATCCGGGTCCGGAAGTTTCACGCCGTTGTAGGTAAAGCTGCGAGACAACACTTTTGCATCGATCATGATGTGGCTTTCCCTCCGTCTTCTCCGCCCGCTTGCGTCGTTGGTTCGGCGACTTGCTGCGCAGCGAACAGACTCGGTGTCGTATCGGCTTCAGGCGCTGTCGGTCTTGGTGGCTCGTCCTTCTTCGTGGCAGCCGGATCAGACTTCGAGGCCTGCGGCGTTGTCTTCACCTTTTGGCGTGCTGCTTTGGCAGCCGCGTCCATTTCCGCCTTGGCTTCGGCCAGGGTATTGCCGAGCGCAAGGTGAGAGTCGACATAGCTAGCAAGATGTCCGCCTAATTCTGAATCCAACTCCTCGGCGGACGCAGTAAAGCTCAAGGGAGTTGTGAGGGCGTGGTCATCGCCTTCCTTCGCTCTCGCGGGGATCACGTTGACCTTCAGTTTTTCGTCAACTCTGGCAACTGTGATGAGCAGGGTACGGTCTTTGAGCAATGGCATGAGTTCAACAAACACGGTTTCCTTCCTCCTTAGGTCTTCTTTCGGTGCGAAGCTTTGAAATTCGTGGACTGTCCGGAAAACGCCGGGACGGGCACCCAACCGCGGGGATGGGGTGAGAAGGGGGCCGCGTGTGCCCGTCCCTGTCCGTGGCTCTACCAAGGGAGAGGTTTCCACAGATTTCTTCGGTCTTAGAAGGGAATGTCGTCGTCTGCTAATGCCGGAGCGGGCTCCGGACTAGATTGCCCGCTGCTCATTTCTTCTCTGCCTTCTTGCCCGTTGTCCCGCGAGCCGAGCAGGACAATGTCCCGGGCGACGATCTCGGTGCGGTATTTCTTTTCTCCGCTCTGCTTGTCTTCCCAGGTCGATGTCTGCAGCTTGCCCTCGATGTAGAGCTTCGAGCCTTTGCGCACGTACTCGCCTACAATCTCTGCCAAACGCTGCCAAGCCACAACGCTGTGCCATTCTGTCCTGTCTTGCCATGCGTCGTTTTTGTCTTTGAATCGCTCGTTGGTGGCGAGGCTGAGTTTGGCGACAGGAACCCCACTGGCCGTGTACTTGACTTCAGGATCCTGTCCAACGTTTCCCACCAAGATTACTTTGTTCACACTTTTTGCCATGTCGTACTCCAGTTCGTCGATCTATGAGCACCCGCTCGTCCCGCCACAAGTCATACACCGATAGCAGGATCCGTTCCTCACCATCAGTGAGCCGCAGAATTGGCACGCAGGTGCGTCTCCCAGCTCTACCACTTGGCCGAGTGCTTCGACGATACTGGTGGCCTCACGCTGCGGTAGGGCCGGCCTCGGCAAGTCAAACAGAATTCCTTGCTCGCCTTTCAGAAAGCGCAGTTCGAGCCATCTGAACAAATAGTCGGTTAACGACTTGGCGTAGCCAATCTTTGGATTGCCCGACCACCCGCTGGGCTCAAACCGTGTGTGGCTGAACTTGTCGCACAGGACCCGCAACGGGACGCCATACTGCAGCGCCAGGGACACCGCGGTTGCGAAAGAATCCATGAGCCCGGAGACTGTCGAGCCTTCCTTCGCCATCCTGATGAACAGTTCGCCCGGCAGTCCATCCCCGTATAAACCAACTGTGACGTAGCCTTCCTGTCCGCCCACGGAGAAGTGATGGGTCAAACTGTGTCGCTCGTCCGGCAGACGTCGTCTCACTGCTGCAGGGCACTCCGCGCCTACGGCAGGCGTGCCGGTTGGATTTCCTGACCCGTTGCTGTCCGCTTCCTTGCTTGCGTTCAGGGAATGCTCTTCGCTGTGCTCGACGATGACGATTTCCTTTGCTGTTGACATCACGAACCTCTTCGACGGGCCGCGAGGTTCACGGCCCACATACATGCACAAGCCTTACCTCTTGTCCTCGCGCTTTTCAAACAACACCGCAACCTGATCCTGGTAAACCGGCTTCCAGTCCCGTCTTTCCCGCAGCACGCTTGCTAGCGCCGAATCCACAGGAAGGAGCGCTGCGTTCGCTCCATACCGCGCCAGGATATTGTTCCAATCGGGAGCTACTTCCCATGCCCGTAATCCCTCTTCCACGAAAACAGGGCCATAGAAATCCGTTCGCCCATCGTTGAAGACGTTGATCGAAGGCCAAACGCGATATATCAAGTACCCGCCCCACTGCCAACTGGAGTACAGGTGAGTCTGCCGGCTGAATCCCCGCTGGGAAAGGACTCCCGCCGCATCGACCGGAAACCGCCCATGGTCGAATTCCGCTCGCAGGGCTTTCACACGACCGGGATGGGCAAGCAACAACGCCAGTACCAACACAACAAAGCATGGCGCGAGATGCAACCGCTTTCGCTTACCAGCTTTCACGATTGCTCGCAACCCAGTCTCCAGCTCTTCGAGGCTCGTAGCGAACTCTCCCGGCCATTGCTCTGGCCAACGAGCGCGCGCGTACTCCAACCACTCGTGCACCGCCAAGCCGATGCTCGGCGCCGTTACAACCGCAAAGATCGGAATATTCCGTGCCGAAAACAGCGCCAGATGAGACCAACTCAGCAGCAACGTCACATGAATCATTCTCCCCGAGCCCAAGTGCCATGCCGCCGCGGCTATGGCGAGTACCAACATGGTCTCGAAATACGCTGCCGTGAATGAGTGAAAGTCGATCGATTGAAATTCACCGACGTGTTGCAAGTAGAACGATGACCCAAGATACCGCGCGACGTGGACATGCAGCCGATACCCGTAGGGATTGAGGAGACTGGCAATCGCACATGCGCCTGCCGTCAAGAAATACTGTCGTCCTCGAATCCATGCGTTGCGTCTAATACCATGGACCAGATCTCCAGCAGCCGCTCCTATTCCATAGCTGATGAGCAGAACGATTCCAACGAAGAAGCCGCCGTGCAGATTCACCCAAAGTATCGTCAGTGGGGGCAACGCCAATAGCAGCCTGGGCTTCGAGTCCCTCTCCACCTGGTTAAGAACCCAGCAAAACATCGCAGCCATCAGCGGAGTTACGAGATGTGGTCGAGCCAGCCAGTGTATGGTGCTTGCGGCCATTGCTAAGGAAGTCAAAACAAGCGCAATCAGGCGCTGCCCAGATTCCGCGACGGTACTTTTGTAGACGCAAACCGACGTTGCACCGAGGAGCAAGAGGCTGGCCAGGACAATTCCGGCCAGGCCGCCGCTTCGGTGGACTGTTGCCATGAAAACATCTGAGAGCCACTCCCAGGCAAACCAAGGCTTCCCGGCCATAGTGAACGAGAAAACGTCAGTCGTGGGAACACGACCGTTGTTCAACATCCATTCTCCCGCGCGGATATGCCAGCCAGTATCGGAGTCCGTGAGCAGCCATCCCACGCCGGTTGTGCACCAGAACAGCACCACGATTGGTATCAAGAAGGCCAGATCAGATAACGACGGAAAGAACGAACCACACGAGTCGAGTAGAGAAGTGGCACTTGCGATCACCTTCGGCTGTTCTTCCGTTCCTGCTCCAAACATTCTTCCACTCTCATGAACTTGCCTTGAGTTTCACTTCCGCCATTCCTGATGGGCGTACACCGCGCGAGTCAACGCCGCGCGATGTTTTCGACCTCCAAGGCGCCAACCTCATTGGTGTCCCCCTTGGCTTTGCGGCACATGGCCCCATCAGCTTGCCTTGAGGCGCACATATCAGGCTCGACAAACCCACTTGCCGACCGTCGATTGAACGCGTAAACCAACAGCGGCGTGCCAATAGCCGCTGCAATAAGTGCGCCACCTGGGTTGAGGTGCAGACTCCCGCCGATAACAACAAACAAGAAAAGAAACAGGCAAAGAATCAGCGAGCACTGTTTTGTCTTCGTTCGCACGTGCGCCTCCAACCCAGTCCTCAGCCGATCACGTCTCCGCCGCATCTCGCGTCATTCGCCTAGCACGCAAGTGCTTGCGTGGCGGCAGCGGTCTCGGTACCGGGACTGCCTTCTTGCGTTGAGTCACTGACGCTCTGTCCGCCACTGGGACGGCGCGGCTTTTTCAAGTAATGCGCGTGCGAGCAACCAACGCAGTTGACTGCCTTTGTCGTTGCGCGAATCACAGCTACAAACTTGGCAGGAATCGCGATGACCTCGCCGGCGAGCGAATAGAATGTCGGTACGACGTTGCCAGACTGAGCCTTGTCTCTTCCGCACAAGTCCAAGTCAACACGACCGTGGATACCGCGAAAAACAATCTTGGTTTCTAGCTGCGGCCGATGGCCGTTCTGCGCGGAACTGAGCGAATGCTTTGTGATCAACAATTCATACGTCTGGCCTTTGCGGAGCATGTCTACGCGGACTACTGCCGGAGATATGACAACCGCGTGCAGACCGTTCACTCCGATCGCCTCCACCGGATGCAGAAACTCCAACGGCTCGCCCTCGTCGCCAGCAAAGCTGACATACCGACCGACATCGCCTGCGGAGCCCCCTGACTCCAAGCCCCGCACCACGTACCGTTGTGCCAACTGCTGGTGTTCAATGCTCACCAAAGAATGCGCAAAGATCCCTCGATCTTTTAGCACCCTCACTCCTCGCCGCGAGAGCGGCAGTCCCGCAATGCCTGTGAACTTTTGCCCACTCATGAGTGTCAACTCCTTTCTGTTTCACGCCCGCTGCGGAATGCGAATCGGGTGACCAAGAGCCGCGCGGATCATTTCTTTCGTACAGCCGGCCCAGCACTGATAGAACCGTGGATCTGTGACCAGAATGGCCAGGTTGTCGCCACTGCGGTCATGCCCCACCTCCGCACACGATGGACACCGAGCCACGTGGTTCTTCCCTACGATTCTTGTCTTACCTATGTGGTCGAGAATGCAAAACGTGGTCTGATTTCTTCCGGCCGGCTGCTCTCTAATTGGTTTCGCTTCACGCTGCGAATCCCCCAGGTCTGAAGGAAGCTCTTTGCCTGTGGTGAACTGGTCCAACTCCTCTTCGGTGACCCTTCGTAGCCGCTTCAGGAATTCCATTTGCGCTTCTAGCGTGTAGTCAGCGCCATAGAACCAGAAACGGCGATTTGCGCCGCGATGGATCCCCAGCGGACCCCGGAGCGCGTTGCCGAAGGCCCCCGTCCCGATCGCGTCGTGTTTTGGGAAAACCTCGATTCCTTCAGCCAAGCCAGACCCTTTCACCGGCACCCCTAGTCTCCGTGCCAAATCGTAGATATAGATCCGGCATTTTCGCGCCAGCAGTGGCGTCGTCAGGAAGATCCACAGATGACCGCCTCGTCTGCTCATTTCCAGAGCGGACTCCACCCCGTCCTGCGTGAGGTGATACTGAAGCTTCAGCAGGTCTTCCATCGCGCTCTTGTAGTCCGCGTCGATGGCAACCCACTTGCACCGCTGGCTCGACGGGTTGATAGCGTACAGCCCAATCGTGATCTCGCCTTCCAAGTGGCGCGAGACCGTTTTCTCCGTTAGAGATAGCGGCGCATCAGAACCACGTTCCTTCGGGCGGAAGTAGTAATGACGACCGCTTTCCGGATGGGGTCGCGCGGACTGAAGGGTGTAAGCTCGCCGATTCACGAACAGCCGAAAGTAGTCTCTTACCAGGGTGGGAGTTGCACGCACTCGTCGGTTCACGGTCTCTTCCTCCTTTCCGGCAGGTCCAGCGGCCCTGTGTGCTGTGTGGTAGATATGCCAGGATTCCATTTCTGTCAAACGGCCTCAACAAGTGCCCCGAAGGCTGCACTTGTTCTCGCTGAACATCTCGGCTGGCTTCCCGGGTTGTAACAGCCACCCGAGGCCGCCCCTCAGCAAACCAGGGCGTTCGACCAGGCTGAGGAAGTCGTGCTCCCCCACCAGAACCTCAAAGTCTCCGACGCTGTAGCCGCCGTACTGCTCGTCCTCGAAGTCGACCCAGAGCCAAGTCCCAATCTTCCGGTCCAAGACGTAAAACGCCCCGGACTGTGGGTCCCCGGCGACGATGACAAACACCAGAACCGCTGCTGGAAACTCTATCCAGCGAACAGCCTGGGTCCCATCGGTTGCTTTGATGAGAGCAACGACCGCCTCTTCCACGGCGCAGGCAGGCCTCACTCTGAGAATTGGTTCCGCTTTCATGTGACCGAACATAACCGTACTTCCTTTCTGGAGCGCTTTCCGCTCCTTTGCTTAGACCAAGGCGCGGCCGAAAGCCGCGTTTGCTTCGCTTTCATGGGCTGATCACTCAACTTTGGCTGGCATTGGTGGGATGTGGGAGAGTTAGCGGACTAGAGCTTAACTGAAGCGGGAAAGAAGCCTGATGAAGGCTGCGTTCTCAACAATGAGCGAGAGTGTCCTCAGATCGTTCACCTGAGGCGAGCTAACACGGCGGCATGACCGGCTTCGCACCTAGCTACAGCGCTAATGCTCGTTTTGTGTCAAAGCGTATTACTTCAGGGTTGTCCGTCATTCGTCCACAGAAACGCAAGCGGCTCGGACCGCTTGAGCGGTTCTACGCCCGTCTATGGGGAACTAAAATGCGAGGCGACGAAGAACGGCTTCAGCGGAATCACCACGCGATCCCTGACGTATTCATATAGATCAGTGAGGACGGACCAAACCGGAAGCTGTCCCCACGGCCCGATCTCCCGGATTATCAAGACTTCTGTGCCTTTAGCTTCAACGCGGGCGCTCGGCTGGATGCTCGTGGGGTCAAGATTGAGCGGTATCGTGTGGACATCCCCGGCATAGAGCGGCTCCGTCGCCCTCCAGACATGGACACTTCCGTCATTCGCATGCACCCTGACCGTGAGGTCGTGACTGTACGCTAGCGTGAGAGTCACGGCGCGGTGCTTGTCGCTGTTACAGAGGACGTTCAACATGCTCAACGGGTCGTTCTCTGGCGCGGCGGACATGCGGAAGCACGGCTGAAGGTCCCGAATCATTTTCTGCGCCGCTGGCTCAACACCCTTGAGGTACTTCTGCCAATTCCTTTCCCACTGCTCCTGGGCGGAACAAATGGGGAATTGGGTACCTTTGCACGGTGCATGTGAATCCGCCGTCCGTATCAGGCCGCAAACAAGGTTATCGAGCGCCGACCGGATGTTGAAGACGCACTCGCCCAAGAGGACACCGAGGCGAATCGGCGGGATGGAATCCTCGATGTAGTGGACGATCCACGCCTCCTGTCCGTTCGACTTCAGAATGAAATTCCGCTTGGTGCTTTCAAAGAACACACCAGCTTCGGCATGGAGGGCATCGAGGTGTTCCTTCGCCCTGACCATCTTCGCGTCAACGCTCTCCATCCAGGGTAGGGAGTCAGGAAGTGGCATGATTTTAGGAAGCCACACTCCGCGATTTCGGTCAAGTTCTCGCCAGCCCACTGGACGCCCGTCAACTCGACAGAGCTTCGACGTGTCCCGCGAAGACCCTGAGTGGATCGTCGACAAACTTTACCTTGCCGGGTTAGGTAAGAGTAGCCCGTCATCCACCAACTTGCTCGGGAACCACAGTATTGGGCCGAGAGCAATTCCGCTTGGGCCGCGATGATTCAGTTTCGGCGCTGGCGGCTATGGCCTGATCGAGCGTAGGCTGATGTTGTTAGACAGTTTTGGCGCCCGATGGAATCGTCGGAATAGACGTACAGTTTGCATCGGGATTGTTGTCAGTTTGTGCCCGAACCCTTCCCCGAAACGGGATTGGAATTCGGGGGCAACCCGAATGAGATAGCTGATAGCCCGTTCGCGATGATCGTTCGCTCTTCCATCAGGTCACCGTCTTGGACTTCCGGCGATTCCATATTTGTCAATACAACCACTAAGGTGCGATCTTCGGGGTATCGCATGATCATGGATTGAAAACCGTTGATTCCACCCGCATGCGAATAGAGCCTTCGCCCAAACCACCGTTGAGCAATATCCCAACCGTAGCCGTATTTGTGCCGGGAATACCAACCTCGATCCAAGGGGCGAGTGGCGGAGTACACGGTTTCATTAGGCGTGAATATTTGTTGGAGTGATTTCCGAGAGACCAGCTTTTCTGTGTACAACGCTTGATCCCAACGAAGAAGGTCTCCGACTGTCGAATACATCGAGCCACCCCCCAAGGGCTGATCCATCTCTATATAGTCCGCATTGAGGATCTCCACGCCCCTTGTGGCGTATCCGCTCGCACGGTCTTTCAAGACGATCCGAGGATGATCGTATCCAGAGTGCAACATTCCCAGCGGTTCGTAGATATTTTTTCGCAAAAAGTCCTCGTACCTCTCGCCGGAAGTTCGTTCCACGATGTGGCCCAGCAATAAATAGCCTGAGTTGTCGTAGTTGAAGCGTTCACCCGGCACAAACTCCAGAGGCTTATCCCGAAATCGCGCCATCGTTTCCAACGGCGTCATCGGCAGGTGCTCGTAATGGTCGTTATCAGGAAAGTCTGTGAAGTCGGGTATGCCGGAAGTGTGAGTCAGGAGATGATGAACTGTAATTGCCGACCACGCCGTAGGGCAGTTCTCGATGTATTTACAAATTGGATCGGTTACATTGAGCTTGCCGCGCTCGCTGAGAATCATTATGGCCATCGCAGTAAACTGTTTCGTCACCGACCCCAGCCGAAACTTCGTATCAAGTTTGTTGGCGACCCCGTGCTCTCGGTTCGCTAACCCATAAGCTTTCTGAAAAAGCACCTGCCCTTTCCGAGCCACAAGCACAACACCGCTGAAATCTCGTGAGCTGACAAACTGCTCCATCTGCTGACCAGCTCTGGTTTGTGTTTGCAAGTGATCGGAAGTGCTATTGGTTTGAGCAAATACGAAACAGGTAAGAACTACGCATGCGAAAAGCCAAAGGACACGCATTATCGTCTCCCAGATCAGAACAGACCGTGCGGAGTATACTCCTTACCCGCTGCTCAGCATCCTTGCGCACAAATGAGTATGGTCTAACGGATTCGCCCGCCTCCGCGCTGCCTGGTCGTCAAAGTACGACATATTGGTCCTGTCGACCAGTCAACTCCTGGATGGTCGGCCAACCTTCCCTTACCGGGTTATGGAAGGGTGGCCTGTGATCCGACCACAATCGCCAAGACGCGGTGCATCGATTCACCCAGCCGGGGGCGGATGAGATGTGCTTCTCCTACTTTGCATCGGAATACACAGCGTCGCTCTCCAAGAAATCCCCGGAATCCACTGTCCCGTGCTCCACCTTCGTCGAACTCGCTCCCAGAATTCTGCGGAAGTGCAAAAAATATGCAGGCAGGCCCCATACCTTGAAGACTTCACTGCCGTCCATGAGTGAGTAGTGCAAGTGTGGAAAGAGCGAATCTCCAGCGAAGCCAATGCGACCCACGACTTGACCCTGTCGCACGCGATTACCAGGTCTCACGGTTACGCTGCCAGCCTTCATATGCACGAGCAGGCTGTACTCTCCATTCAGGTGATCGAGCAACACGAAATTGCCGATATCTTTGGGATCTCTACCCGGTGGAAGTTCTGGGTGCCCGATCTTGGTGCCTTTCGCATCTTCAAACCAGTTTTCCGGAATGTCATTTGTTGTTGCGAGAACGATTCCTGCACCCGGGGCATAGATCGGCTTCCCGTATCCGTACCAATTCTCGAGGATGCGAGGATCATCGTGATACGCCCGCCCTTGCCCATCTACATAGATGAAGTCGCTGGCGAAATTATTTGAGTTTGCAGTGATGCCCAACGACTTTACTTTGGCATTGCTCAGCGGAACGCGTTGATGATGCGCATAGAAATCGTGCCCTTCCCAGACGAACATCTTTCCACGTAGTGGCAGAATGAGTGCAGTTTTGTCTTCATATGTGCGGGGGCTGACAGCGAACTGTTGCCTGAAGTCACAATCATCGGGCAATCTAAGCAGATTGTGCTCCCGCTGTTGCTCGTTCGATTCGCGCAGGAGGCAGAAGGAGTACTGCAGGTCCGTTAGCGTGACAGACGACCCGAATTCGGGAAACGGATTGAACACGTCGAGGGTTTCGCCGGGAGCGAGGATCTGCTTACCGATCACGGCAATGCTGGGGGCAAATGCGTCGGTGTTAATCGATTTCCGCAGTACCAACTGGTGCGCGGAATCATAAACGCTCAATTCAATCTGCGAAATCCGCAGTGTGAAGCCACTCACATTTCGGACCATCATGTCGAAGTTCAGGAACTGATTGACGTCGCGCACCTCGACAATGGGGCGCTCCGGCGCAGATCGAATCGTCAGGATGGGCGGTGCCGGCTCATTGCAGAACGTCGCGCCCTTACAGAACAGCAGGAGCAAAGGGGTCAACCACACAGCCCGGCTAATCATAGAGGCCTCATGAAGAGAAATATCATGTTTGTGGGCGTATCGTTGGCAATGCGGATGTTAACTCTCGGGAGCCTACAAACGCGGCGTGTATTAAATCGCTCCATCAGCGACGTATAGTCAACGGACAGGTCATTCTTTCTAAAGGAATACCGCGTTCCGCGACACCGCAAACACACGCCAAAGACACCGCAATCACACTGCAATGTTCTCCCAGAGAGTACCTGTCTTTTGCACTGCTCGCCCGTGAGTCAGAACAGAAGTGAGCGTCAGGGAGACGGGGGAGCCGTTCCTCCTCACTGGCAGGGCCAATGTTAGCTGAAGAAAATCCTTGAGCAGACCAAAGTGAACCGCGCGCCTACACTCCGACAGCTTGTCAGCAACGAACCACAGGAGATCGTAGTTCGGCATCAGGTACAGAAAATGCGTGATTGACGTTTCCTGTTCAATCCGCTGGCGGACGCTCAAGTATTGGCGTGCTGCTTTGGGTGTGCGCTCGTACTCCAGCGCGAACTTGCAATCTTGTCCGGCAAGACGGACCACCACAACCGCGTCGTAATACTTCCAATATCCGGCAGTGGTCAGGTCATTTCGTGACCGGATCTCCGCCTCGGGCGTCCAGTAAAGCAGCGTGCCGGTGCGTTTCAGTGCCAAATGGATCTCGTTCAATTCCAGGGAGTGGTGAAGATGGTTTGGTCCGTTACCGAGCTTGAGATGCCCGACTGAACTTGCGTGGTATTCCCCCTTACCGGCCAATTCCGACGCTCCTGTCTCCGAGACTGAGTAGACAATTTCACGGTTGATGAACGGCAGTTCGTGTCGGATGAGCAGGCCATGCTCCACTAGCCGGAGAACGCGGTTGCTGAAGGAGTTGCGCGATGACGCGCAATAGTCCAGCCTCAGGAACTCGAATAGCTGGCTGTGCGTGATGAAACCCGAATGCAGAACTTGGCGCAGAAGCGGGTAATCGCGTGTAGCACCGAGCGCGATGGACCCCTTCCAATAACGCATGGCGTGACTCCGTTATTCGCCGTAGCTGAGGGCAAGCCGCCCCATCCACGGCCGCTGTCCCGAAGGTTCGAGCACGAATCGGCCCAGCTCGCCTTTTATCCAGCTGTGCGCCGGCATCAGCAACATAGCCTCCTGCTGTTGGGCACATTCGCTGAAGGAAAGCAGCCACGTGTCGGCTGATCGCCACTCCGCGGCTCCCACGGCCAGCGTTCCGGTCAGCTCTGGCCGCACAACCACGAAGAACCGATCCGGACGCTCGCCGGCCGCCATCATCCGCTTGAACAGCAGTTTGTTGTAACCCATCCACACGGACGGTTCCGCACATTCGAACACACGGTTGATCATCCTCGAAGGATAGTTTGGATTGAAACCGCCAGCGGCATCGAAGCGCGCGTACCCGCAAATCCGAGGCCGCTGTCGTACCTGCCCTTCTACGATAACGCCTGTGGTGTTGAAGTAGGCACCCCGAGCGAAGCGGCGCGGATCATCCATATTCTTCCCGAAGCGGTGACGCCAAACCCGGCCAAAACCTGTGACCGCTACCAGCATGTTTCTATGCGCCCTTCAGTCTTCGGTTGTTGTGCCGCTCCGCGTACAACTGCTCCTGGAGGTTGTTGATATGGGTGACCAACTTGGGGTCCGCCGTGCGAGGTTCGGCCGGTTGCGCAGTGATACCTATTGCGCCAGACTTGGTCGCCAAAGCCTCCAGGCGAACGGACATGTCAGCCAATATCTCTGACTTCTTCTGCAGCTCTTCCCGTGCAACATCTCTCTCTCTTGTCGCCGTATCCCGCTCGCCAGCGACTCGCAGCAACTCGCCTCTTAACTGTTCGACCTCTGTGTCCGCCCCTGACAGGGTCTCGCCATGTTCCGCCGCCTCGATCGCACGATTGCAGCGCTCTATGTGACTGTTGTATTTCTCGATTGCTTCCTTGGCGACCTCTCGCGAGTAAGCGTCTTGGTTGTAGACGTCTGCCATCACCTCTGCTGTGATCCACATTTCTCGCCGGTGGTCGATCCACGCTTTTGCGCACACCATTGTCATCAGCAGCAACGCAATCGTTGCACTCACGCTGTACCAGAAGTACGGATTGTTGATCTGGCCGTCGCGGAATGCCTGGCGCCGATGCTCGAACCACCTTCCGTAGTCAACATCGTTGGGGTTGAATTGTTTGAGCATGAACTCGTACCAAGTTCCTCGCCGCTGATACAGGGGCCGAGCTGACTTGGGTGCAGCTTGTACCTGCGGCTTTGGACGCGACGGTGCTTGTGATTGCGCCGTCTGTTGCGGCGTCGCCACGCTGACGACCGTCAGCCAAACCGACAAAGCGCAGACCGCTGCCAGCCTGCCGTTCACGACCAACCTCCAGAGCCGCGGCGACCGGAACGCCCGACAGCGGCGAATTCGGGCATCTTGAATCTCAGGTTTGCACCACACGATTCGTCGCGCGACTGGCGCAGTGCCGGATAGAGCTGCGGCTCAAATCCCGGGACCCTGACATCCTCTGGCGCACGCACGTGCAGCAAGCTGTGCAGGGTGCCCTGCGTATGGTCGGTCATGAGTATTTCCATCTGTGCCGTGGGCAGATTCTTGATGTGCTCATCCAGTGCACGGGTTTCCTTGTCCTCACTTTCGACTGCGCGGTCGGTGTTCTCGTATCTCTCGTAGCCGAACAGTCTCGACCGTTGCATCGACACGCTACGGCGTGTGACTTTGTGCTCCGCCGAGGCGCGCAGGAAATAGCGCGCGGTCTCTTCGTCCCGCGTGCGCAAAGTCATCGTGGTGTTGGGCGCAGACGTGACATCTTCCTTGAACCCTCTTTCCACTTGCATGAGTTGCGGCAAGCTTTGCATGGAAAACAGGAAGGCGGTGTTCGTCCCACGCGCGGTCTGCAGGATCTGCGCGAAATTGCGGTACCCAAACGGCGCAAACTCATCCAGCACGACACTGAACATTGGGCGGTTCGCACGATGCCTCTGTTCCTCGCTTTCATAACGCTTCCCGACAATCAGCTGCAGATTTTGCAGAAGCATCTTTCCCAGCGCTCGCATGGGCTCGGGGTTCTTGTTGATGTTTAGCGTGACAAAGAGGATGAGTTCCTGGTCGATCACGTCGTCCAGCGAAAGCAACTGTTCGTAGGGGCCAGTCAGAATGCTTAACTGGTCATCCAGAAAGGTCATGCATTCATTGACGAGTCCCTGGATCTTCGGCACACGCTCCCGATCTGCCAGTGATGTGCACAGACTCCTGACTGACATCTCGAAATTGAGACGGCGCTGTGTAGGAAGCGACGAGTCCAGTTCAATGCGCTTGCGTGCCTTCTCGATCTGCTCCTTCATGACACGCTCGTCCAGCGCCATTACCAACACATCGTAGAAGTTGAACTTCAAACCGGTGTAGAAGAGTACGCGTACGATGTCGGTCAGGTAGTTCAATTGGTGCTTGGCGAAGAACTCCTTACGCAAGTTGAATGATCCAAAGATCATGCTGACAATCGGCATGTATTCATCATCGGCGCACTGAAATGGGTTGTAGCGAACAGAGATGTCTGCTCGCGCCGGATTGAGCACCCTCAGTTGGTGGAGTCGCCCAGCCCGGTGCACGTGTGGCAGCAAGTCATAGAAAAACTCGAGGTCCCCTTTGCCATCGAAGATGACCATCGGTAGTCGATGCGGCTGATCTGGAGGACCGACAACCCGCGCGAGATCCTGCGAAATGATATTTCGCAACAACGTTGTTTTACCGGTGCCGGTCATGCCCAGCACGATCCCTTGCATGACGCGCACGCGGTCCGGCCAGTACCAGGGTTGACCGTGAATGTCGTAACCGAGAACGACTGCATTCTGTTCCCAGGCTGCTTTGGTGATTCGTTCGTCGCGCTTTCGGGGCACAACCATGGGAGGATGGGGCCATTCTCGCTCCCGTCGCGCGCGTCGCGTGACCAACAGAATGGTCGTTCCAACTACGGCAAGGGCAGCAATAATAAGGTAGGTGGCCAGTTCTGCTAGTTGGCGGTTGGTGAGGTGGTATCGCTCGCGCGCGACGTACCAGGAAAACCAGCATACCGCCATGAGGACCAGGGCTACTACGATCTCCATACTCTCTAGCACCGGCGGATGATGGTGACGATCAGAGTAGGACTCCCGCATCATGACGTCGCCACGATGCCTTCGAGGCAGAGCGCAAGTCCCTGCGTCGCAGCGAGGGCCATTACCCAGCGCCACAAGGCCAGGAGAGCTCGGAGGAAGAGAGTGAGGGTTTCAAGTCTACGCCGCATGCCTTTTTCACCTGATGCTTCAGTTCCAAACGTTGAAGTAAACAAACGATCCAAGTGCCGCCACCGAGATAATGCAGAGAAGTACGAACCACCTTTGCGGTTTTCGGGCCACCCTGGGTTCGAAGGGGTTCTGTGGTTCCAGCATGCGATCCGAAACAGCCTTACCCAGCCCGAGGTCGGATCGGCTCTGCAGGTTGCGGCGCAACGTCGTGAACACTTCTTTGGCTGTTACCGGGTTTGCCATGGTTTTAACGCACCAATACGGCTGTGACCGGCCCTCTGTCATCGTTGGAAAACTGAAAACGCAATACTGTCGGTTCCGTGGTCGATGGTAGTCTCACAGCAACCACGCCGACGGCTTCATGTCCGGGTTCAATGTGCGAAGACTGCACGCTGCTTTCGAGCACAGGGACCGGGATCTCTCCCTGGTTCGTCAGGTGCGCTATTTCTTGATACCCCAACTGTGAGTTTGCAAGGCTGTACAAGGATCGTGGGTAACGCGCTCCAGTCAACGCATACACCTGCGGCGTGTGGGTGTAGTACGCATGATCACCCTGGTTCCGTATCGCGTACCGGACCAAAACGCGGCCGTCCCCCTCATAAAGGTCGCTAATGACAACGTCGACCCGTTTCTTGCGGGGCTTGGCTGACTCCATTCTTACGGACTTTCCAGCCAATAGCACTTCCGTTGGTGAGGGTTGTGGCGGCGTTACGCTGATAGGTTTTGGCCGGGTGACCTGGACGGGCGTCTGATCAACCGCAAAGTCCATCGTGGTCACGGCGCCGGCGGGCTCCAGTTCATAGTTGAGCCGCTGGGACGCCGTCCAGATGAACAAGTTCGTGGAGGCGTCGGGCTCCGTTGGCTCGACAAACACTCTGTTTTCCCGCCACTCGACTTTGAAAGATTGGCTACCTGTCGCCACCTGAATCACGGGTTCGCGGAGCTCGATCACAGTCAGATGATTGAGGGCCGTTTTGAGGTGGATGATTTGGTTGTGGTCGCTCGTCGCAGTCTCGATCTTTTGTGCGAGCACCGGCATCTTTGCCGTGATCAGGACCGCAATAATAAGGATAGTCCAGAGCTGTTTCATAAGGTTGTTCCTCCGAACAATGTCTCGTTTGCCCCTTCTCGTGCCCAGTCACAATTGGGTTGGGGCCCAGGAGGTTCGAGGTGAACCTCCCAGGCCGTTGTTTTAGTTAGGCGCTCCCGGCAGCCCGACTTTTCCCTTCGGGACTTCCGGGTGCCGCTGGGCTCCAGGAAATACGACAATCCCGTTCTGTGCCTCGCTCCTTCCGGACTGGATGGGGAACGGATGAACTCGCTCGATCACGTTAGGCGAGCCCTGTGCGTCCCGATCGCGAAATACCTCACCTTTCTTGGTCACTTGGGCCAGGAAGATCAGGCGTTCGTGTACTTGACCTTCACCGTTAGTGAAGTGGCTAACTAGGAAGATTCTCCCTTCCCGATCGATTTCCACTTCGCCGTCGCAGAGACTCGGTATCTCCACGCTGACGGGACGGCCCCCAGTTCGTTCGGCTATTTGGTCTACGACTTCCTGCGGGAACGCGTAGAAAACGATGGACCCAGTTCCGGGCACAAAGTCATACTCTTGGCTTGGCCGCCTGTCTCGACACACAATCGCGTGCAAGGCAGACAGATAGGACAATCGCGTTCCATTCTTGCTTTGGGCCCAGATCCGTACTTGGTCAATCAAGGCTCTAAGCTCTTCTCGCGAGCGCTGTTCATATGCCGAGAACGCTACGGAAGCCTGGTTGCGCCGGAACATCACTTCTTTCCGAGCCTCGGCGTCATTCTTCTTCGCGTCGACCTCGGCATTCGCTTTCTCCAACTGCTCCCAGAGTTCCCGCCGCCGGCTCAAGGCTTGAGTCACGACGTTCGCGTAATACTTGTTGACTACGGAGCACTCCGCAAAGATTTCCGGGGTGAAGTTTGCGCCTCCAATTAATCCCCGGAAGTCGCTGAGAGGCGCTACCGCAGTGTCTGAGAAATACCGGCCAAGCTCTTTGCGCAGAAAGTTGTACAACTTTCCGATCTTGTCGCGTTCTGTGACGGGCAGATGCTCGTCCATGTCCGCGATTTGCTGTTTCTGTTTGAGCTTTAGCCAGGGTGCTTTGCCGACCTCATTTCGGATGTTGCGAATGATTTCTTGGTCGGGCTGGGTACCATGCTTCAGTTGGTCGAGCGCGTTCTGAAGCTGGTCCACCAGTTGCCGCGCCAGGTCATCCCTTCCGTTGGCCAGGCACGAAGTCTTCAGATCGGTAATGGATCCGATCTGGTTCCCGCGCGCCTGCATCGCAACTTGTGGGAGGTTCCACCAGGGACTCGGCGGTTTCGGAGCTTTGTTCTTTTGTGCCGCGTGTTGTTCCTGGTATTTGAACCGGTCTTCGACGAATCGCGGAAACTTGTCTCCTTCGACCACACATACTTGGTCGAAGTCGAAGTCGCCGCCGTTTCGTGCAGCCGCTTCTGAATGCAACGTCAACGTGCCTTTCAGTCGCAGTTGCTCATCCATCACCGCGGCGACCTGTTCGTCTGACATAAAGCAGCCGCGCTTCTGTAGGTCCCCGGCTAGCAGGCCCGGGATTTCGTCAACCGAGAGATTCTCGAAGGGCAGCAGGTCTTCCTTCATGCGGATTGGATAGCGAACCACCAGACCGTGGCGGGATGGAACAGAAGCAATAGCCCGGTCTTTCGGAATCCAGTCCGACCCCCAGAACACCTGCCCGTCATGCAACACGAGATAGCCATCGTCCGCCAGCGCGAAGCCAGGAAGACGAAAACCACCGCTGGTGCAAAGCCGGTATGCCCATCGAGCCAGCACCTTCTGCAGGTGATGGTTGACGAACGGATGCTTGAGCATGTAGCCGGTTCCGTCGGCGACGAGCGCACCGTCAGCGACGGTATATTCGCTGCTGGTGTACTCGGGATCTGGTTCTTCGCCAACATCGAGCACACTCTGAGTTTCCTGCGTGCCGAGCAGCTCGAATAGGTCCGTGAAGTTGTTTTCCTCCCATGCTTTCCGCAGCTTCTCGATCTGCCTGAGAGCGTACGGTTTGATCTCAAGCTCAATGGAGTCTTCTGGTGCGTGCTCCACCAGTGTGTAACTCGATTGGAATTCGAGATCGCGGGAAACATCACGAATGCCGACCAACACGTGTCCTCGGAAAGAGTGGGCCTGACGATCTCCCAACATCGATCTGATCGTCCGTACTACTCCTCCTTGGTACTTGGGCTTGACGGAAGATTTCGGCAGGATGATGTCGGCCTCGAGTTTCTCAGCCAACTCATCTGCCATGACCTTGAACGAGCCTTTCGCCTGCGTTTTGTCGAACGACAAGCGGAACTGGTAGAAGCGATGACCCCGTAGAACCTTGCGTGCGATCTTCGATTGTGCTTGCTCTGCGAGCGCCGCTTCCTCTTCTTGAGCTAGGGGGAGATCCTTGTGTTCATTTGGACGTTGTTGCTTCCATTTCATGAGAAGCTTCTGGGTCTCGTGAGCTAAAAGGTCGTCCCGGTGCTTTGCCTGGAGCCTCTTGAACAAAGACTGCGAGATCCATCCCCGGCAGTCGTTGGTGCCAAGTTGATGATCCTCCACGACCAGCAATCGGCAGTCCGGCACCTCGACCATTACTCTGGACGAGGACACCAGAATCCCGAAGTAGGTCATGGCTGCCTGCGGCGAGAAACGAAACCTCTCTGCCAGTCGCTTCTCGTACTTGGTTTCGACGGCGTAGAATTTTCCTTTTTTTGCACTGCCGCTGGCTCCGACCAAGCTGTAACGAATCCCATCGAACTCGACTTTGGTCAATGCTTGCTCCACGATCGCTTGCTCACAGGCGTCCAAGGGCTCCGTTGGCACGTCAATCGTAGCCACGCGGATACCTGGATAGAACCCCTGCAGCAGAGTGTTCGTGAGCTGTTCTTCGCGGCCGAGTTTCATGGTTTTCTTTGACAAGTGACCATCGCGATCAATTTCGAGCGCGAAGACTGGTGTTGGGCTGTAATCCATAACGTTTGGCATGTGTGATCTCCTTGATCTGTCGGGCAACGGCAGAGAAGGAGGCTGCTCGTGCCAGTCTCTTCGCTGCCCATTGCCGAAAACGAAAAAAGATTTCGGCCAAGCAGCGAAAGCGCCAGGCCTGCACGAGTTGTTTTTGGTTAAGCCATATTCCTCGTTACGGGTTGTGAGGTCCTCACTGCTTTTGGTCCCCAGTGATTTCCGAAAGCTCGCTTCAGCTCGGTACAAAAGCCCCGAAGCCTCTGCATTTTGAACCAGCACCACTCTCCCCATGCCCACAGCCCGCAGAGCAGACCGGCCATCAGGAGAGCAACTACCGCTCCTAGCAAAACGTCCGCGCTATTAAGAGGAGCGTATTGAAGGTACGTACGAGCCTTATCGAAGAGTTGGTACCCAACAATCAGCCCGACGACCCTGATCACAGCAAAAAGCCACGGTTTGAAGTGTGTCAAGAACCGCTGCTTCACCATTTCTCTGCCTCCTTTTCTGTCTGAAACCAGAACAGATAGGAGGGCGCTTGCGCGGCTCTCTTCGCTGCCCTGGTCTAAAACGTTAAGGTTCCCGGCCAAGTTCGCGAAAGAACCGGACCAGCACTCATCCACAATCAGCTTGTGGATCGCTCACTACAGACCAACGTCTGTGATGAAAGCTGCGTGCCATAAAACTCGAACTGCCCAGGTTTCTCACGCCGTTCCTTTCCTCGTGATCGCCTCTCGCTTCAGTTCCGGATTTTTTCCACCAAAATCCGGTACCGGGCGCCACTCTTGAACGCTGTAGTACGTCACACCCAACTTGAGCGCCTCGACCTTGGCCTCGCCCTCGTTCGGCAACTCCCGGCCCAATTCTGGAGAGATTCCGTTCGCGCCTGGCTTGGACAAGAAGAACCGGGCCCCTAACACGTTTTCCTCTTCCGTAGCGGGGCGTACCCGTCGAGTCCCCCTGCCCGTCGAGCGGGTGGTCAACTGACTTGTTCTCTCATCGGCCGGAGCCGCAATCATGGTCGCCATCGTGATCATCTCCCTCCATCGCAGCTCCAGTCTCATGGGCTGCTATCGGTTATTACGCCAGATTGCCTCTGGCTGGTCGCACACTCGCTCGATCCAATGTCGAGTAAGGGCACACGATGTTTACTTGTCCAGCTCACTCTGTTGCAGCAGGCCATTGTCCCTTTCACCTACCATTTGTTGCTCGGAATATTCAGCTACCAGCAGGCCGCTCGGATTGAACTCCGTGCGGCGTTCCTCCACCAAGCGCATGTTGTACCGGCCGACGATACGGTCCGTCACCTCTGTCCCATTCTTGATTTTGTGGACTTCCTTCACGCCGAACACAACGTACGTCCACGGCGCGTCTTTTGCGCGTTCGATGGATCGAATTCGGAAGTCGGAAATGATTTGATCCTCTTTGATTTTTCCAAGCGTGTCGTCGTCTCGAAGCTTGTCCATCGTTAGCCTGCGCAAGTTGATGGTCATCATGTTGAGGGATTCGGCAAGATTTCGCGTAACGAAGTCGGGCGTGTACGACAAATAGTGCACAAGGAATCGCCGCACTGCGGCTTTTCCTTCGAGATCCGTGGGCGCTGCTGAGCTCGATGCGGAATCGCCGATGGCCCCTTCTGCCGAGAGCATCATGGCAAGCTTCGACGTTGGATCTGCTCCGCTTCTCGCACCAACGACCGTGGCCTCTCCATTCTTGTCGACTCGGATGACAGTAGGAGGCTGGATACGAACGTAGATCGCAAATCCAAGTGACCCGCACGCGATCGCGCCAAACAGAATCGCAAGAAACATGGCGCGGTTGGCGTAAGCACGAAGCATGCCGTCATGTTCGTAGTACTTCGTGTATGACGAGATCTCAGGAACGTTTCTCAATTCTGTTTTTGTTTTCATTGGAACCTACGCCATCTCTACGGTCTGTCCCATCCGCCTCTCGCTGTCGCCTCGCGCAACCATCAGCCAGCAAAGACGGCCCCGGCTCCCCCCACTTCACCCGCGGAGCCCGCGCTACCGGTTGTCACGCTTGAGCTTGGGGGCGTTGGAGGTTTTGATTCAGCCAGTAACCCGCCACCCGCGCCCCCAGCGCCGCCTCCTCTTGAGCCACCAGCCGCACCCTGCCCACCTCCGCCCGCATCGCGGTCAGACATTCCCGGGGGAGGACCTGCAGCTGCGATCTGTGGGGCGCTACTGGAACTCAAGATACTTCTAGCCGCCCTGTTGGCGACGGCGGCCAACGCAAAGACTGTATTTCCGATGTCTCCGCGAACCAGTCGACTTGCCATGAATGGAATCAACGCGATTGCGATGGAGAACAATATGCTTACTGCTCCTAAGAGAACCATTTGGCTAGAGCCAACGAACGCGTTAAGAACGCCATTCCCTCCCAGCACAGCGTTCACGCTGTTCATCTGCAGCGCAGTCATGAGCACTTGGAGAATCGCGTAAAGCAGACCCCAGCTTTGAAAGATCATCAAATTTACAAAGTAGGTCCGTGACAGCTGTCCCATTGCTCGACTCGGCCACAAAGCCAGGACGAAGGGTCCGATGATGTAGAGGATTGATCCGTACATCGCGTAGGCAAGCGTGAAAAGGGTGTAGCTGACCGGCAAAATAATCAGTCCTGCCAGGATCAAGAGCATATCCAAGAGTCCGGACATGGCCCCTGTCACGAGCGTCCAAAAGCTGGACAGACCCTGCTGCCCGACGTAGGCACTCACGGAATTCAGCCAATTCTGGACTACGTCTCCAATGCCATTGGTGTTATAGATGAAGTCCGCAACACCGTTGAACATTCCGTTCACAGAGCGAAATGCCTGCTGGTAGTTGAGAAAAACCAAGCCGAGCACCAGGTATTTGACCCCTGCTACTCCGAGAGCCCGTACATCGCCGCCGTTGCTATAAGCTTCGTAGACTGCATATAGCAAACTGAAGATCAGGATGGCGCCGGCGAGCCGCAACACCGGCCCGGTGACATTCTGGTCGATGCCATTGAGCGCCGTCTGGAGCACCTGCTCGAAGTAGAAACTTGGCATAAAGTCTCTCCCACGTCCTCAGTTGTGTTGCAGCAGGTTCATGAGTTGCTGCCGAAGGTTGGTTGTATTCGTCGCCCCCATTTTTATGTCGGCGCTTGAATTCGCGAGATCGATCGCCCGCAACCGCATCAGATCGGCCGTTGCCGCCTGTGTGTAGGCATTGGCCCGCACTAGCCACGCATCCGCTTGTGCCTCAATAATC
>Ga0193751_1000019_pt1 | contig 142377 bp, 136 predicted proteins | sample L1c2metaG_FD_143050 | JGI IMG/M metagenome (GOLD analysis project Ga0193751, IMG submission 143050) | Soil microbial communities from a riparian zone of the East river system, Colorado, United States - L1c2 | ecosystem: Environmental > Terrestrial > Soil > Riparian zone | place: USA: East... | reverse complement strand
GTCTTGTCGGTGGCGCCGACTAATTCGACCGCCGAGAACCAACGCTTGAAAGTGTCCGGGCTAACCTGGGGTTTTAGCGCGGCCGATAACTTTTGCCAAAGCTGGTTACATTTCTCGTCCATAGGGACTTGTTAACAGTGTTACACAATCGCCATATAGGCGGCTGCACGAGGAACTTCCTGCTTCCGATGAAGGCGAGGCTTCCAGAACGCCGCCGGCATCTGAAGCACTAAAAACTGCAAAAACGGGGAAAAATCACTAAAATACGAGGGGAAACGGGCACTCAGCTTTCCGGTAATGAAACGTTGTGAACTAGGATCGACATCTCCTTTATGTTCTCGATTTAACAGGGTTAAGGGCTTACTCATTCTCGGGGATTAATCTTTCTCAGACATGTTCACATCTTATTCACAGGCGCCTTCCTTTCCTCCCTGCCGCTGGCTTGAGATTAGAAATCGGCTCCGACAGCGACAAGAAAAAATCTGAACTTTATTTTTCTTTTTCGGTCAAAAAAATCTTGACTGAAAAACCAAAGCGAGCGTGTCCCTAGGCAACGAAAATCTCACCAAGCGCACAACACCTGATCGCATTCTCGAGCGCGGGCATTTTCTTTGCTTCAGCACGTTGGTAATGTCTTCCTGCGCCTTTGATTCAACATGTCGCGCGTTCTGATTGCATCCGTTCTGCTGCTCTTCGTCGTTTCAACAACGCGCGGGGCCGAAGAACTATTGCCCCCTTTTGGATTTCGCTGGAACGATCCGATGTCGCGCGTCGAAGCCGTGCTCAAGGGCGCGAAAGCGACGATTATTTCGCGCGAGAAAAAAGAAAACCGCGAACTCTGGACGGTGGAGGGCTTGGTCCATCCTGGATTGAAGCGAACGCTCTTTACTTTTAAAAGCGGCGCCTTGTTCGGCGTCGAATTGCAATACGAATATCCCGATTGGTCGATTGAACGTTACAACGAGCGCATGGGCGAGATCCGTCGCTACTTTGACGCCAAGTACGGAACCGGAAAATTAGTCTCGCGGACTCGCGACACCGATTCCGACGTCATCCAGACGCTGGTCGGTTATCAATGGACCATCGGCGCGACCATGCTCGAACTGTTTTATTTTTCCGCCCAACACGACGCGCTCGTCTTCCGTACTATCTCAGTCGATTACAAAGCGCTCTGATGCTGTAACCGATGTCGCTGACATCGGCCGCGGCTACAACGTTATAGCGTCGTTTCCGCCACCGCTGTTTGTCGATGTTTTGCGCCGCTCCGGGTTTCTTTCTGTAGACGCTTGAGCTTGCTCGACAAACTTATCTTGGCCGCTGTGCTCAGTCGATCAATGAAAAGAATCCCGTTGAGATGATCGACCTCGTGTTGAACTGCCCGCGCCAGAAACCCGGTGGTTTCGATCTCGATCGGTTCACCATCTAAATTCTGGGCCCGTACCGTGATCGATTTTGCCCGTCCAATGTCGCCGGTGATTTCCGGAAAGCTCAAACAACCTTCGGTTCCCTTTTCGGTTTCAGCGCCCAAATCAATTTGTGGATTGATCAAGACCAGTGGCATCGCGGTTTTTGGATCGATGCTCTCGCCGTTCAACTTCATCGTACTCGGCCGATCCTCGACCTCCGAAACGTCGAGCACCGTGAGTTGAAGCGCTTCACCGATCTGCTGTGCGGCTAAACCGACGCCACTCGCGGCGTGCATCGTTTCGACCATGTTCTGCGCTAATTCGCGAATGCGAGCGTCGATCTTGTCGATGGGTTTGCCTTTCGTCCGCAGAATCGGATCGCCGTATTGCAAGATCGACAATCTCATTATTCGCCGCGGGTAAATGCCGGTAAATTCTTCACGCCGGCAAGTTTCAATGCGTCCATCACCTTCACGATCGTCTGCCACGACGCTTCGTCGGCAGCTTGCAGCACGAGCGAAGATTTTCGCGTCGGAGGCAGATTACGGACCGCCTCCTCGAGTTCGTCACCGCTCACACTTTTACCATCCAATTTGATGTTGTTGTCTTTATCGACCGTCACAATCGCGTGCTCGAGCTCGGCCGGCGCGGTTGTCGCCGTTTTTGATTCCGGCAAATTGATCTGCACTTGAGGCTGCTCCTTTTTGAACGTGGTCGAGACGACGAAGAAAATCAGCAGGATAGTCAGGATGTCGACCAGCGAGACAATGATGATCGAGGGCGCGCGCCGCTTGCGAACTGCAAATTTCACAGGGATCGATCTTGGGTCACGCCATCGGCGCGATTTCCGGTGTCGCGGGCTCCGCCGGCGTCACCGTCTGCGTGGGAAACTGCGTCTTGGCTCGCCCACCGGCGAGCCGGCCGTGGTAACACTTTGAAAGCAGATCCGTCACCAGCGATTCCATTTCCACTGAGAGGACTTCCACTTTTTTCGAAAAATAAACGAACGCGACCAAACTTGGAACGGCGATTCCGAGGCCGAAGACAGTGCAGTTCAGCGCTTCAGAAATTCCGCGCGCGATCAGTTTCGGGTCGGCCGAGCTGGCGCTGACGCCGAGGCTGGCGAAAACGTGGACCAAACCGGAGACGGTCCCAATCAGTCCGATCAACGGCGCGATGCCGATGATCACTTCCAGGACGACGAGCCCTTTTTCCAAGCGGACCATCTCGTAACGCGCGCGCGTTTGCACCGTCTCCACGTTTTCCGAGCGCGGCCAGCGCAAATGCGCCAGTGCGACGCGCACGATCCGAGCCAGCGAAGAGGCGTCATGTTGCACGATGCGAAAGAGCCGTTCTGGATTCGCTCCAGGAGCGAGGCGTTCCATTTCACTCTCGATCGTGAGCGGCAGCACATTTTTTTCCCTCAACGCCAGCGTCCGCAGAATAATCACGGTCAGCGAAACGATTGAGCACACCAGCAAAGGCCACATGAAAATGCCGCCCTTGGTGAAAAACCCGCCTATGGTTTGGAAAACGTCGAGCATGATTCAACGGCCGTCATCGATTGCTAAATGTGGTGAATGAAATTTCCGTCTCCAGACCTTCTGGCGGCAGGGCGTTCGCTACATCTTCTGGGATCGGCGGTAGTTGCACCTCCAGGATCGATTGCAGGCACACATTCGCGAAAGCTTCATTGGCGTCATTTGCCATTACCTTGAGATTCCTTACTCGTCCGCTGCGGTCAATCGCAAAGCTGATGCGTGCCGTCCCGAGGCTGATCAGATCGGTCTTTGCTTCGACGTAGGCGTACCAACGCGAACCAATCGCATCGAAAAGCATTTTTTGATACCGGCCCAGCGGTGTCCCAATTGCATCGACTGCAGAGGTGCCACGATTCGTGATCGATCCGGCCAGACGCGTCTTTTGTTTAAAGGGTTGATAGCTTGACTTCGGTTGCTGCGGCGTGCTCGCAGCGCTGGGACGCGGCGTCGGTGTGGAAGTCAACATCGCAAACTCTTCCGACTTCGAAATCGGCGTCGGCTGCGCGCTCGGTTGCGGCGTCGCCGATTGCTGCGCCACGCTCGGCTGGGGCTGGGCGCCTTCATTCGACAACGATTCCCGATGCGAATCTAAATCGAGCGTATTCCGATCGACTCCCTGCTGCGACGGCAGCGGCATGCTACCCGTCGGTGCCACTTCGCTCGCCGCGATCGAGTTGGCATTCGATTCGAAAGTCTTTTCTTTTGGTTGCTCGGTTTGTTTCGATTCGTCGTTCGGGATGAACATCGCGTTCTTGACCGGCGCGGGTGTGGCCAGATCGACAAACGTCAGCTCGACCGGTTTGTCTTCTTCGATCACCGAAAATGGCGAATAAAGTAACCCTCCAAAAACCGCGAGCGAATAGCCGATGAGCAAATGAATACCGAGCGCGGCCAGAAGCGCCCAAAGAATCTTGCGCCCCTCCTTCTTTCTTTCGGCCGCATCGTCCGCCGAATGGCCAATGATGAACTCCGCCGTGGTCATTGAATTCAGAACCAAAACATTATCTTACACGCGGGATTGTGACAAACGACGCCGTTTCGACTGAGTCGCGCCGATGGTGCGGCTTCGGGTCGCGGTTTTCCTCGCATGATGAAACAGATATTGCTGTGCGTAACCGCCATGGTCGCCAAAGTATCCCTCTGTGAACGCCTGGAGTCGGGCGGCGTTCAATCTTCGCGCCCGCGGAAAATACTTTTCGCGCAAAACCCGCTCGATCCAGACGTCGATCGGGAACGCGCGCAGCCGCTCGTAGGCAAATAGCATCACACAATTAGCAACCTTCGAGCCCACGCCGGGCAGCTCGCATAACCGCGCCCGAAGATCGAGATCGGTGAGCGCAGCCAGCTTCTCAAGATCGACGTCTCCACTGGCAATGAGGCGCGCGCTTGCCAGTAAATTTTTCGCGCGATAACCAAGGCCGCATTTTCGTAATTCGTTCTCTGAACTTTGTGCAACCCGCTTGGCCCTGGGAAATACGTGCACAACATATTTATCAATCTTCCGTTGCTCGCCAAACCGCTCGCGCAAGCTTCGGGAGATCTGCCGGATATGGGCGACTTGCTTCATCGATGAGCAAATGAATGTGGCGAGACATTCCCATTTTGGTTGGCGAACGACTCGTAATCCGCGGCAAAATTCTTTGGCCGCGTTCATCGCCGGGTCGTTTGGAAAGGACGCGCAGATTTCGGCCAGGGGATGATCGAGCGCGAAATATTTGCGGATCCGTTTTTCATCTTCGCAGCTCGTTAATAACGAATCTCCACGTTGCTCGACATAGACCGGTCGATCTCCGATCACGCCAACAAATCCGCCATCGACGTTCTCCCAATGAAAGACCTGGCCGGAACCGAGCGTCATTGCCAGATCGAAATCCGGCGCGGGAATTTCAATTAAACGCGATCTTTTCACGAGACGTTGTAGCTGCCGCCGTCACTGGCGGCAGAATGTACCCCATCTCCTTTCGTCATTCGACATTCGACATTCGTCATTGATAAGTAGGATCGACATGGATGGACGGCTCGCCATCGATTGCGCGGTTCTGCTCCTTTATTTTTTCATCATCATCTTCGTCGGCCTGCGCATGGGTCGCAAAGAGCGTGACCTGGAAGATTTCGCTCTCGGTCGCCGGCAAATTCCCTGGTGGGCCGTGTTCGCCTCGATCATCGCCGCCGAAACGAGCGCCGGTACTTTTTTCGGAACGCCGGGGGAAGGTTTTGCGCTGCGGAATTACACCTACATCCAGCTCGCTTTCGGAACTATCCTTGCGCGTATCCTCGTCAGCTACATTTTCATCAAGCCGTACTACGACTACAAAGTCTTTTCGATCTACGAATATCTGACCGCGCGTTTCGGGGTCGGATCAAAAAACGCTGCCTCCGCTGTTTTCATGTTCACGCGTGTGCTCGCGTCGGGGGCGCGGCTGTTTGCCGCGGCCATTGCGCTCGTGCTCGCATACGAACTGATTCGTGGCACACGCCCGGGACAAACTGAAACTCTTCTTATCTACATCGGCGCAACAGTTGTGATCGTTATTTTGACAGCGATCTACACGACGATCGGCGGAATTAAAGCGGTCGTCTGGACGGATTTTATTCAGGCTTCCATTATGATGGGCAGCGCACTGGTCGCGCTCGGTCTGCTTTACAGCGCGATTCCCGGAGGCTGGCACAAGATCGCCGAGCTCCACGGCGGCTTTCACATGTCCGATATCATCACGACCGGACTCGATCCCGCCAAAAGCGGTTGGGACAAATGGAAAGGCATGTTCGAAATCGAGTACACGATTTTTGCCGGACTCATCGGATCGACTTTCATCACCATGGCCACGCATGGAACCGATCAAGACATGGTCCAACGGATGTTGACGGCCGTGGACATTCGGCGCAGCCGGCGCTCGCTCATTCTTTCTGGGCTGGCCGACATTCCGATCGCGCTTACGTTTTTGAGCATCGGCCTGCTGCTCTGGGCTTATTACCAGGTCAACCCCGAGCCCAACCTGCCGAATTCGCCCGAAGTTTTTTGCCATTTCATTCTCACCAAAATGCCAACCGGCCTGCGCGGTTTGTTGATCGCGGGAATTTTCGCCACTGCCATGGGCTCGCTTAGCACCGCGATCAATGCACTGGCTACGAGTTTCACGCGCGATTGGTACGAGCCTTACATTAATCCCGGTGCAACCGGCGAACAAAGTTTGCGCACCGTGCGTTGGGCAACCGTCGGATTCTCGGTCTTAATGATCGTGGTCGCATCGACCACATCCTATTTCGTGATCGTGCTGCCGAACGTGCGCATCATTCCGATTGTGCTCGGAATTTATGGCTACACCTACGGTTCTGTGCTCGGCATTTTCCTGGCCGGCATGCTTACCAAATCGCGCGGCAATGATCGCGGCAACCTCATCGCCATGATTACCGGCTTCGTCGTCGTCACGATCCTGAGCGATCTGCTGAATACAATCGCGCGATTGTTCGGCAAGATCGCTTACGTCAAGCCGGCCTGGCTTCCAACCATGGAATTTCCCTGGTGGATCTGCTTCGGAACGATCGTCACTTTTTCGGTGTCGATTCTTTTTCGGAGTGGCCGCGAGCATCCCCCGCCAGCTTGATCGCGAGATCCCGCAGCTGACGCGGATCGACGTCGGCCGGCGATTGAGTCATCAGATCCATCCCGCGATTGTTTTTCGGGAAGGCCATCACGTCGCGAATTGATTCCGCGCCGCAAAGAAGCATGACCAGCCGATCGAGTCCGAGCGCGATTCCGCCGTGTGGCGGCGCGCCCAGGCGCAGCGCGCGCAGCAAGTGACCGAACATCGATTGTCGATCTTGCGCACTGATCCCAAGTGCTTCGAACATTTTTTCCTGCAACTGCGGCTCATGGATTCGCATGCTGCCGCCTCCAATCTCCACGCCGTTGAGCACGACGTCGTAAGCTTCCGCGCGAGTTTCAGAAAACTTCTTTGCTTCGAGCAACGGCAAGTCTTCTGCCTTCGGCCGCGTAAACGGATGATGGACCGCGTTCCATTTGTTGTCTTCCGCGCTCCATTGCATGAGCGGAAAATCCGTCACCCAGAGGAAGTCCCAGATGTCCGAGCCGGACGGGCGGTTAACAGAGGTGCTAAGCAAATCCTGGATCTCGGCAACGCGTAACCGGATCCGCCCAAGGACTTCGCAGGCGATCTCCCATTTGTCGGCGCCGAACAAAATCAGATCGCCTTCTTCGATTTTCAATTTCGACTTCAGCGCAGCTTTCTCGGCGTCGTTAAAGAATTTCACGATCGGCGATTTCCATTCGCCGTTCTCGACCTTGATGAAGGCGAGCCCTTTCCCGCCGAAAACCTTCGCCGTTTCCGTCAGCTCTTCGATCTGCCCGGTCGTAATTCCGGCAAAACCTTTCGCGTTGATCGCCTTTACCACTCCACCGGCGTCGAGCGCGCCGCGAAAAACTTTAAAGCCGCTCGCGCGAAAATCATCGCTGACATCGACCAGTTCGACGCCGAAACGGCGATCGGGTTTATCGCTGCCAAATCGACCAACGGCCTCCCGATAAGTGAGCCGATCGAACGGCGTCTTGATATCGATGTTACGCGCAGCCTTGAAAATCGCGGCCAACATTCCCTCGGTCAGCTTGAAGATGTCGTCCGGCGTTACGAACGAGGCTTCGATGTCGATCTGAGTGAATTCCGGCTGCCGATCGGCACGAAGGTCTTCGTCGCGAAAACATTTCGCGATTTGAAAATATTTTTCGATCCCGGCGACCTGGAGCAACTGTTTGTACTGCTGCGGCGCCTGCGGGAGAGCGTAAAACTTTCCCGGCATCAATCGGCTCGGCACCAAGAAATCACGCGCGCCTTCCGGCGTGCTCTTCGACAAGATTGGTGTCTCGATTTCGATGTAGCCCTGCGAATCGAGAAAGTCGCGCGTCGCCTTGGCGGCGCGATGACGCACGCGCAGATTGCGGGAGAGCTCCGGCCGGCGCAAATCGTAATAACGATAGGTCAGCCGCAAATCTTCGTTGTGGATCTCGGCATCGATCGGAAACGGCAAATCGTCTGCGCGATTGAGAATTCGCAACTGGCTTGGAATTAATTCGATCTCGCCAGTGGCGAGTTTTGAGTTTTCGGTCCCCGGCACGCGCGCCGCGACTTTCCCCGAAACTTGAATCACATCTTCGCTCCGCAAACCGTGCGCTTCCTTTGCCAGCTGCGCGTTCTCTTCTGGCCGAAAAACAACCTGAGTGATCCCTTCGCGGTCGCGCAGGTCGACAAATATGACGCCGCCATGATCGCGCGAAACGTGGACCCATCCGGCAAGGGTGGCTTCCTTGCCGATATCGGTCTTGCGGAGTGAATTGCAGTTGTGCGTCCGGTACATGGTCAAGCGGAATCGGAGATGTTGAAGAATTTTGCGACGCTGTCCAGCAGCGCGTCGCCGGCGATCAACGATTCCTCGCGGGTGGCGAGATTTTTCACTTTCACCTGGGGCCATTCATCGCCGTAGAGAAGTGTGATCCGCGCGCCGACGTTTTCCGCGGTTTGGAATTGTTTTGCCACCTTGTCAGCTGTGAGCGGGTAATCGACGCGGTAACCGCGATCGCGCAGCTCCTGAATTTGCTCGAGCGCGTCGGGTCGTCGTTGCTCCTTGGCAATGACAACATAGATGTCGATCTTGTTTTGCTCTTTGACGGCCGCCTCCAATTTCTCGCCGGCCGCGGCCCGATCAGGAAGCAATTCACCGAGCACAACGTCGCCCATGGCGAAACCGAGGGCTGGCATCGAGACCGCGCCTTCGCTGAGTTGGCCGATCAGATTGTCGTAGCGGCCGCCGCCAGCAATCGCTCGCAGTTTTCCAGCGCGATCGAAGACTTCGAAAACGGTGCCGGTGTAGTAAGCCAGACCGCGCACGATCCGAACATCGACATCGACAAAGCCAGCGAGTCCGCGCGCGCCAAGTCCATCCACCAGCCGGTCGAGTTTTCCGCTCCGACCACCTTTGTCGAAGATCGAGAAGACTGGCTCGGCCAACTTGCCAAGTTTCTGCTCTGTTTTCTCGCGCGGTTCGCGGCCGGATTTGTCGATCGTCTGCAAAACGTCTTCCCATTTTTCGGTCGGAAGTTCTTGTTGCCGCAAAAAATCAGTCCAGAACTCCCGGTCGCTGATGCGAACAACGAAATCTTTTTCCGTCAGCCCGAAGGCACACAAGATGTTGATGCAGAGCGCAATCAGCTCGATGTCGGCGGCGAAATCGCTTTCGCCGATGATGTCGCAGTTCAGTTGGTAATGTTCGCGCAACCGGCCACGCTGTTGTTTTTCGTAACGAAAGAACTGGCCGATGGAAAACCACTTGAGCGGTTTCTTGAATGCGCGTTCGTGCGCGGCGACGACGCGCGCCAGCGTTGGCGTCAGCTCTGGCCGCATCGACACTTCGCGATCGCCTTTGTCGGTGAAATTGAAAAGTTGATCGACAATTTCCGCGCCACTTTTCTTGCGGTAGAGATCGGTCGGCTCGAGCACTGGGCCGTCCCATTCGACGAAACCGTAGCGGCGCGCGACCTCACGCCAGCGCGCGAAGATGTAATTCCGGGCAGCGCAGGGGTCGGGTAGGAAATCGCGAAATCCGGGAAGCGCTTGCATAATTTTCAAAGACCGATCGTGCAGCAGGGCGCGAAACAAGATTGCGGTCGAATAAACGGCCGCTCGGAGAAGTCCAACCTATCTACAACAACGAGCATTTGGTTAACCAAAGCAGAGGACAACTATGAAACAAACTACATTAGCGAAAATATTGGCGGTGGCCTGCGGTCTGGGCGTCGTAACAGCGATGGCTCAAACCTCGACCACAGTCACAACGAAAGATGCTGCGGCCGGAACTGCCGTCACCGAGACGAGCACGACCACCAGCACAGGAACAATCAGCACTTACACGCCGGGAACGGATTACATCACGTTCCGCACCAGCACGGACGCGGCGCCGGTGCGTTATTACTACAGCAAGGACACGACGATTCTTGATCCGGAAGGCCATACGGTCACCTGGTCAGCGGTGCGTCCAGATCTGCCCGCAACGGTCTATTATACGCGGGACGGCGAACGCATGGTTGTCCGCAAAATCGTGCTGAGCAAGCCTACCGTGACCGAGAAAGAAACAACGACCACAACGACCACGCAAAAACCGTAATCGAAGCGGTTAGTAGTTAATTAGGATTCAAAAGCGCTCGCGAAGAAATTCGCGGGCGCTTTTTCTAATCTTCATAGCCGCGCGGAAATTTTTGGTGCCATTTCCATGCGCTCTCGATGATGGCGTCGAGGGATTGAAACTGCGGCCGCCAGCCGAGCTCTCTCTTAATTTTTTCCGAAGACGCGATTAAGCGCGGCGGATCACCCGGACGGCGTGGTTTTTCCACGATGTCGATGTTACGTCCGGTAATTTTGCGACAGGAATCGATTACGTCTCGGACACTCGTACCGCCACCGGTGCCGAGATTGTAAAAACCACTCCTGGTTACGTTGAGCGCGAGGATGTGAGCGCGGGCAAGATCGACAATGTGAATGTAATCACGGATGCAGGTCCCATCCGGTGTCTCATAATCGGTCCCAAAAATCTCGAGGTTTGGTTTCTGTCCGAGCGCGACCTTCAGAACATTCGGGATCAAATGCGTTTCGACGCGATGGTCTTCTCCAAATTTCGCCGAAGCGCCGGCCGCATTGAAGTAGCGTAGGGAAACGAATTTCAATCCATGGATTTCGCCATACCAGCGGAGAATTTTTTCGAAGGCCAATTTTGATTCGCCGTAGGGATTGATCGGCCGGGGTGTCATCGCTTCATCAATCGGCACGCGCTCGGGCGGACCGAAGATCGCGCAAGTGGAAGAGAAAATGATCTTCTCAACGCCTGCGGAGATCATCGCGTCGAGCAGATTGAGGCCGTTGGCGATGTTGTTGCGAAAATATTTCGACGGATTCTGCATCGATTCGCCAACGAGGGCGTTGGCCGCGAAATGCATGACTGCGTCCGGCTGTTGCTTGGCCAATGTCTTCTCGATCAACTGCCGATCTACCAAATCGCCTTCGACGAATTCAGCCCGTGGATCGAGCGCGCGACGATGACCTTCGCTCAAGTTATCGAAAATCGTGACGCCGTGGCCTTGGTCGAGCAATAGTTCGGCGCAAACGCTCCCGATGTAACCGGCGCCACCGACAACGAGAATTTTCATTCTCGGGAAAATCGGCGGCCTGGGCCGTTAATCAATCCAAAGTGCGACTGGATGAGGGCCGAGCCGAAGCTTCCTTAGAAGCGTTGGCCACCTTCGAAGCAGGAACAACGCTCTTTTTCTGGAGCGCGGCGATCATGCGTCGAGCGATTTGATGTTTCGCACGCGGGCCGAGCACTCTGAGGCTTTGCTCCTCAGAACCCCATTGCAGAATGTCGATGTCGACATTGCGCACACCCCAGCGTTTCATCTCCAGCTTGGTCGGCTTGTAAAGATCGATCGTACTGGTACCAACTAGCGCCGTTCCGTAATCGTCGATGATAAATTCCTCCCGCGTACTACAGATTCGAAACCGAGTCCCGAGCGGGAAACGCGACCAATCAGAGGCGGCGCTCATGACGTGGTGACCCGAGAGATATTTGCCGAGTGCGTTTCGACGTCCGCCTTTTTCGATCTGCGTATAGGCGGTGGTGCGGACATTGGGTACGCGACCAAGGTGCGAGTTCGCGGCTTCGACAGCAGCCAAGGGCTTCTGCACTACAGCTTGTTCTGCGCAACCAGCGAGAATACAACCAACACCAAGAACTATTGTAAGGTTAAGGCTTTTCGACACTTGCAACGCCGCGGCCTCAGATAGCATCGAAGTTCCGCCCGGCAAGCACTTATTTGGTGAGAGGAAACAGCCAACCCGAGGCACACCCCATTTAGCAGCAGACTGCGGGCCAGTTACACGGGCGATTGTCGGGAAAATTCCGTCGTGCAATGCGGACAGCGCCTCGCCTTTACTGGGATCGTCATCGCACAAGCGGGGCACTCCTTTGTCACCGGTTCGGCGTGTTTGGGTTGCTTCAAGCGATTCATAGCCCGGATAAGGAGAAAAACTGCGCCCGCGACAATCAGAAAATTGATGATCAACGTGATAAAATTGCCGTAGTTCCAGGTAACAGCCCCCGCCTTGGCCGCGTCCGCCGGCGTGTTAAACGCGATTGCGCCGTCTTTCGCCGCGCGCAGCACGATGAACTTGTTTGAAAAATCGAGGCCGCCTGTAAGCAAACTGACCGGCGGCATGATGACGTCTTTAACCAGCGAATTGATAATCCCGCCAAAGGCAGCGCCGATGATCACGCCGACCGCGAGATCAACCGCGTTTCCCTTGATCGCGAACTCTTTGAATTCTTTCCAAGCTTTTTTCATAGGACGATGTTTACCAGCTTTTTCGGAATCACGACGATTTTACGAATCTGCTTACCGGCAGTGAGCTCCTGAATTTTTGGGAGGGCGAGCGCGGCGTTCTTGATTTCCTCTTCGCTCGCGTGGATCGACATCTTCATTCGGTCTCGTACTTTCCCATTCACCTGAACCACGATTTCGACTTCGTCTTCGACCAGGAATCTTTCGTCGTAATCCGGCCATGGCTGTTCCGTGATTTGACCAGGCAACTTCAACTTTTCCCAGAGCTCGGAGCTCAAATGGGGCGCGAAAGGATTGAGCAGGACCAGAAAGGGTTGCATCGCCGAGATCGGTATCGTTTGGGCAGTGGTAAATGCGTTCACGAAAATCATCATCTGCGAAATAGCGGTGTTAAATGAGAGAGACTCGATGTCGTCGGTCACCTTCTTGGTCGTTGCGTGCAGGATTTTCCGCTGCGCCTTGGTAAGGTCGACCTCTTGCACCGCGGGCGATAATTCCCATTGGCCCGCCTGGTTCTCCGACATCATCAACCGCCAGACACGGGCAAGGAACCTGGCGATCCCTTCCACGCCGTGCATGCTCCACGGTTTCATTTGCTCGAGCGGGCCCATGAACATTTCGTAGCACCGAAACGCGTCCGCGCCGTACTGGTCGATCACGTCGTCCGGATTAACTATGTTCCCGCGCGACTTCGACATTTTCTGATTGTCTTCGCCGAGAATGATTCCCTGATTGACCAAGCGCTGAAACGGCTCCGGTTTCGAAACGTAGCCGAGATCGAAAAGCACTTTGTGCCAGAAGCGCGCGTAGAGCAGATGCAGCACGGCGTGTTCAGTTCCGCCCACGTAAAGATCGACACCGCCCGGCTTGTCGCCGCCCATCCAATATTTGTCGGCCTTCTCGCCGACGAACCGTTTGTCATTCTGCGGATCGCAAAAGCGCAGGTAATACCAACACGAGCCGGCCCATTGCGGCATCACGTTCGTTTCGCGCACGGCTTTCTTTGAGTAACGAATCCAATCCTTCGCTTTTGCCAGTGGCGGCTCCCCGGTGCCGGTCGGTTTGTAATCTTCCAATGCCGGCGGGACCACCGGCAGCTCGCTTTCATCGAGCGCGCGATGTTTAGGCTCGTCCGGTCCGCCAGATGGACGGACTCGTCCCGTGGCGAGCTCGGACTCCCAAACGATCGGGAACGGTTCGCCCCAATAACGCTGGCGCGAGAAAAGCCAGTCGCGCAGTTTGTAGTTGATCGCGCGTTTGCCCTGCCCGCGCCTCTCCAGCCAGGCCGTGATTTTCTTTTTCGCTTCTGCGGTCGGTAATCCGTTAATGATCGGCGAATTGATGGAGATGCCTTCGCCGACGAATCCGAGTGCCGGCGCATCGCCTGGCGGTTGAACAACTTCGACAATCGGTAGATCGAATTTCTTCGCGAACTCCAAATCGCGTTCGTCATGTGCCGGCACACCGCCGATCGCGCCGGTGCCGTAACCGAGCAGCACATAATCGGCGATCCAAATCGGAATCTTCTTTTCGGTCGCTGGATTAATCGCGTAGGCGCCGGTAAAAACGCCGGTTTTTTCTTTCGTAAGCTCTGCGCGTTCAAGATCGCTCTTGCGAGCCGTCTTCTCGCGATATTCGCGCACCGCCGGCCATTGCTCCTCGGTTACGATTAGATCGACAAGTGAATGCTCCGGCGCGAGTATCAGAAACGTCCCGCCGTAAAGCGTGTCCGGTCGCGTTGTGAACACGCGAATCTTGTGTTCGTGCTTGTCGATCTTGAAATCGACTTCCGCGCCTTCGCTTCGACCGATCCAATTTCGCTGGAGCAACTTGATTCCTTGCGGCCAATCAAGGCCTTCAAGTTGATCAATCAATCGCTCCGCGTAAGCGGTAATGCGCAACATCCACTGCCGCATCGGCCGCCTGACGACTGGAAATCCGCCGACCTCGCTTTTGCCGTCAACCACTTCTTCGTTCGCCAAAACGGTGCCAAGCTCAGGACACCAGTTCACCAGCACATCGGCAACGTAAGCGAGGCGAACTTCATCCGGATTCTTGCCCCGATAAGTCTTGATCTGCTCGGCCTTGTTCGTTTTCGGATTGAGCCACGAATTATAAATCTGGAGAAAGATCCACTGCGTCCATTTGAAGTAACGCGGATCGGTGGTGTTGATTTCACGCTGCCAATCATAGGAGAAACCGATCCGCTTCAGCTGCGATTTGAATTTGGCAACATTCTCGCGGGTGGTGACGGCCGGATGCTGGCCGCTTTTGATTGCATATTGCTCGGCCGGCAACCCAAAGGCGTCCCAGCCCATCGGATGGAGAACATTGAACCCGCGCATCCGTTTGTAACGCGCGATAATGTCAGTGGCCGTATAGCCTTCCGGATGTCCAACATGCAAACCGGCGCCGCTTGGATACGGAAACATATCGAGCACGTAGAATTTCGGCTTGGCCGCGTCGAAATCTTTCTCGCCCGGATTCGGCGCGTGAAAAATCTGGCGCTCATCCCAGATGGCCTGCCACTTGGGCTCAATCTGGTCGAACGGATATGGTTTGCGGCGCTCGCTGCTCATTGAATATCTCTTAGGAAAGCAGGAAAGCAGGAAAAGAAAATGGATTTGCTCTTAGCTACTCGCAACGCGCACAAAACGCGCGAATTTCGCGAATTACTCGGACGAGCATTCGACGTGATCGATCTCGGCTCGTTTCCGAACATCGCGATCCCGGAAGAAACCGGCCGGACATTCGAAGATAACGCCACTCTGAAAGCGATCGCCGCGTCGAAAAAACTGCCGAGCCTCGTCATCGCGGACGATTCCGGCTTGGAGGTCGAAGCGCTCGGGGGCGCGCCGGGAATTTTTTCAGCCCGTTACGCGGGCGAAAATGCCGGTGACGTTCCGAACGTCAATAAATTGCTTCGCGAGTTACGAAAGCGAAACATCGCGACCGAAAAACGATCGGCGCGATTCCGGTGCGCTATCGCACTGGCGCAACAGGGAAAGGTGCTGGGCGTATTTGAAGGTCTTGTGGAAGGAGAGATTGTCGATCCACCGCGTGGCAGCGGTGGTTTTGGTTACGATCCGATTTTCGAACCAAAGGGACTCGACCAGACCTTTGCCGAGATGACGGCTGAATCGAAAAACCAAATCAGCCACCGTGGACAAGCAATCGCGGCCCTGCGAGACGCGCTCCGCGAGATTGAAAATTAGTGCGGCGGGGGAGGAGCAGCAGGAGGAGGAGCCCCGGGAGTGCCGGGAGCAGCAGCGGGTCCACCTTGGGCGGCGCGAATTTGATAGCCGACCTTCTCAATTCCGGCGCGTCGGGCTTTATCGAGCACGGTAATGACGTCGCCATGACGCGCCATGCCTTCGGCGCTAATTGAAACCTTGATTCCAGGATTTGCTTCGTGCAATCGGAACAATCGCGGCAATACGTCGTCGTCATTCACTAATTGCCCATCGAAACTCACCGTGTTACCGGCTCCAACCCGAATTGAGACATAATCCTTCACCGTGTTCGGCGGTACCGCTGTCGCCGACGGCAACGCGACTTTGATCCCTTTCATGTGCGTCTGGCTCAGGCTCACCATCATAAAGCTAGCCAGGAGAAAGAACATGATGTCGATCAAGGGAATGATCTCAATCCGCGCGCGTTTGTGAGGAATGGGCGAAGCAACACGCATAAAATTAGTAGGAAGCTCCAGTCATAGTGTAGGTGATTGGAACTTTCACTTTCGGCGCAACCTTACCCGGTTGAAATCGCCAGCGGCGGAATGTGGAGGTCGTCGCGTTATCCAGAATCGGACTGCCGATGCTTTGCGCCATCGTTGCGTCTGTGACGTTGCCGCTGGCCGTGTCAACACTCAAGACGGCAACGCCGCTGCCGGTAACGTGACGGCTCTTTGCTTCGTACGGATATTCGGGTTTCGGCGCATAAATTGCCACCGCCTTTGCACCGGTGATCGACATCGTTCCCTGTACGCCTGCTTGCGGCGCCTTCACCGGACCGGCCGGCTTGGCCGCGTTTTTCGGTGGCGGCGGTTTTTCTTCGTGAAACTCCGGCGCCACTTCCGGAACAGGCGGCGGCTCGGGAATGGGAATGTCTTCCGGTGGCGGCGTTGGCTGATCTTCCGGTTGCAGGGTCGCTTCGACTGTCGCCGTTGGAATGTTCGTCAGATCGACCGGGGGCGGTTCGTGCTTAATCGCCGCGATACCGACCGAGGCCAGATGGATCGCGATTGCGCCACCCAAAGCGGCCCAGAATTGCCAGCGGGGAGGTGGTCGGTAGAGAAGCGGTCCAGGCATATTCGTGATTACCCTCTCGGACCAGGGACTCCTCTAGCGGATTCGCTCTTGATTTCGAATGCAACCTTGTAAAAGCCGGCTTGGCGACAAATCTCGAGCACCCGAATAATATTGAAATGGACGGTGTCGGCGTCGCCCCGAATAAACACCTTCGCCTCGGGATTCTCATCATGCACTTTTTTCAGCCTTGCCAACAGCGCGTCGTAATCCTTCATCTCTTCCTTGTCGAAATAAGGGTTGCCATTGGCGTCGACCGAGACGCTGATGTAATCCTTTTTCGACTGGGTTTCGCCGCGTTGCCCGCTGGGCAGGTTCACCTTGATGCCCTTCATGTGGACCTGGCTCAAGCTGACCATCATGAAGCTCGCCAGCAGAAAGAACATGATGTCGATCAACGGGATGATCTCGATCCTCGCTTTGCGCTTAGGAACCGGCGAGCTGACGCGCATAAAAAATCCTAGAGGGACGAGCCCTTGGCCGAACTCGGGGTATGGCCCCCGATCGTTACTTCACGACCTTCTTTACCTTTGGCTTCCAGCATCACTTCCAAGTTCGTGGCCGCGGTTTGCAGTTCGAACTCTAAGTTAGACACGCGCGACGTGAAAAAGTTAAATGGAATCAGCGAGAAGATGGCGATACCCAGACCGCAGGCAGTGGCGATGAGCGCTTCCGCGATACCGCCGGTGACAGCCTGAATAGCCAACTCTTCATTCCCCAAGAATCTGAAGGAGCGGATCAATCCGGTGACCGTTCCCAACAAACCGAGCAACGGGGCCAGCGTGACCAACGTGTCCATCACCACCACGAACCGGCCAGCGCGCTTGATCTCGATGCCGGCTGCAACCTGGAGCGCGCCCTGCAACGACGCGTGCTGATGGTTCAAGCCGTTCCACATCATGCGCAGAACTGGATCACGTGAATCGCGTGAAAGCCGCGACGCTTCCGCGACATCGCCCACTTCGATCGCGGTAAAGACTTTTTCAATTCGCTTCGGGTCGCGCCGGAACCAACGCCCGCCCCACCAGAAAATTCGTTCGATCACGACCGTCAAAGCGACGATCGAGACGAGGAGAATTGGCCACATAATGGGACCGCCCTTGCGGAAATTGTCGATGATGAAGTTGCTACTCCAACCGCTCACTTCCGGAGTGGGCGCCGCGCTTGCTGCTGGAGTCAATGTCGCCGTAACAGCTGCGCCGGGAGCAGCTGCTCCCGCTGGAGGAACGCCAGCTGGACCGGCCGGAGACATTCCCGGCGCCCCTGGCGGCATACCGGCAGGTGGTTGTTGAACGGGCGCCCCAGGCATCGGTGCACCTGGTTGCGCTGGTCCGCCGGGGGGCTGCTGTGCCGGAGCGCCGGGCTGAATCGGTGCACCCGCAGCCGGCGGTGCGTTCGGCGGTGGCGGCGGCTGTTGGGCAGGCCGTTGCGGCGGCTGAGCAAACGCGCTCAACGCGATGAAGGTGAGACAGAGAGTAAGCAATGTTTTCATAATTTCGGCGGAGTTGAATTTACTGCTCGGCACATCTCCTTTATTCCAAAACGGTTGGGTACGAGTCGAGCAAAAGTTTTCACTTTCTTCAGTGACGCTCCGCTTGGGCGAACGTCACTTATACTTCGCATCAGGCGTTGTCCGAGGATGTAACGAGGCACTTAACTTTCAACGCGCGTTGACCACACCATTCCGCAACGGGGGCCAGTTCCCGATTTGCGCTTCCAATTCATCACCGGCACGAATCGGCCCGACCCCCGACGGTGTTCCGGTCAAAATCACATCGCCCGGCATCAAGCGCAGCGATTGGCTGGCAAAGGAAACGATCTCAGCGACGGAGTAGATCATTTGGCTGGTGCGGGCTTTCTGCCGCACCTCACCGTTTTGCCGCAATTCCAGCGGCAGATCGCCAACATCGATATCGGCATAAACAAACGGTCCGATCGGCGTGTAGGTGTCGAACGATTTGCAGCGCCCGAATTGTTTCTCCGACTTCTGCAAATCCCGGTCGCTAATGTCGAGACCGGTGGTGTAACCGAAAACAAAATCCCGCGCTTGTTCGACCGAAACATTCTTTGCCCGCCGTCCAATAACAATCGCCAGCTCAGTTTCGAAATCCGTTTGATGCTCCGGAAACGCGATTTCGATTTTGCCGTTGTGGGGCAAGAGCGAGCTTGGCGCTTTGAACCAAATCAGCGGGGTTCCGAGCGGCGTGCGTTTCATTTCGGCAATGTGGTCGGCGTAATTCAATCCGACCGCGATCAGCTTTGACGGCGCGACCGGAAGACCGATATCTAATTGCCCCAGCTTGCGAACCTCACCCGTTCTCTCGATGGCGATCCAATATGGCTTTGCCAAAACCTGCACATCCTCGCCACGGACTTCACCGTAAAAGAATTCACTGCCCGATTTGAATCCACCGAATGTGCGCATGTTCGTTACCGCGGCACAATTGCCACAAAGTCGCGCACCGGTTTTTGTTCGGCGATGGAAAATGCGGTTCCGTTCGCGCGTTTAAACCAGAAAGCGCTGGACGAGCCGCCATCGAGATTGAGTGCCCGTTGGACCTTAAAGTCGGGAGCCAAAACGGTTGCGATAATGCTGGAAAGATCGGCGAGGGTTACATCAGAACAAAATCCCAAAACCGCCTTGTCCCCCGCTCCGGTGGCGGCAAATGTGCGGCGGGCCGGGCGCGTCGATTCCAGGCCCCGGACCGGTTTGCCAAGATCGACAACCATCGGGCCGCACTCGACCGCGGCGTCCGGTTTTTGCGCCATCGAAAATTCTGCAACGCGCGAAATTTGGACTTTCTTGGCTGACCCGCTGAGCACGCCGCTGAGCAACCGCGCTTTTTGCAGCGGCGCGATAATCGCTCCATCGACAACGAGCAGTCCGATCGGTTTGTAATTCGGATCGAAATAACCGCCGTTGACCGCGGCCAGAAAATTTCCGCGGCCCATGATTTCTTCCAAATCGACATGCGGTTCGCTTGGTTGATCGATTACCCGAAGGCGACACGATTTCGTCGAGAAAACCGCGAGCTCGAGCGAAGCGCGATCGCCAGCCGCGGAATCTTCGACCACGATGTAGCGATGTTCGAGTCCGCGCAGCGGCGACGGCTCGGACTGAGACGAGATTTGCGTCCACTGCGCTTTGGCGGTGGAAAAAAGAAGAAGAACAAAAATCGCGGCGCTAAGCTTTCGCACCGTACTTGTCGATCAAAGCTTGGAAGCGCGGATCGTTTCGAATCCGATCCCAAATTGGATTCAACTTCAGGACGGCAACCGTGACGGTGCTCGGCCGCTGCAATAATCCATCGAGCACGGGAACGGCGCCGGCCGCGTCTCCGAAGATGGCGTGAATCTTCGCCACGGCTTCCGTGATCGCCGGACCTTCAAAAGCATCTTTGCTTTCGGGTAACAACTCCTGGGCGCGTTTGATTTCAGCGAGCGCAGCGTCTTTTTGTCCGAGCCACGCCAGCGCTTCGGCCAGCCCGGCGTGCGCAGACGCATCATCAGGCGTTTGCTTGATGTCGTCTTCCGCGAAACGCTTCGCTTTCTCGAGGGCTTCTCGCGCGCCGGCTTCATCGCCCATTGCCTTCTTCGCCGCTCCAATGATGGTGTATTTGCCGCACAAAGAGCCGGGATGCGTTGTAAGCATCGCGTCCGGGAGCTTGTCCGCTACCCCCACGGCCTCGCCAAACTTACGCTGCAAAATGAACATCTGCGCGCGCCCGGCCCCGATTTGTCCCTGGATCTCCGGACTCAGTTGGCTCGAATCGACATTGTTCAGGAATTTTTCACCGAGAGAGAGATCGCCCCTCTCTTCAATGGCCACCTTGCACTTGATCTCCATGAGACCGAATGCGGTCGGGGTGATCGCCAGCGCCCGTTCCAAAATCTTGCGCGCCGCATCCCACTTCCGTTGCATCTCGTAATTGATCGCGAGGTTTTGCATCGACCATGTGTCGTTCGGATTGAGACTGACGGCTTTTTCAAGGCTGGCGTTGGATTCCGTCCACTTGCCTTGGCGCCTTTGAATAGCGCCGAGCGCGAGATAGCCTTCCGATTCGTTAGGCAATCCTTTCTGGGCGATCTCAAATTCACTCGCCGCTGCCTGGAAGTTGTTGTCGACATAATAATAAACAAACCCGAGGGCGAGATGCGCCTCCGGCAACTCAGGCTGCAATTGGACCGCGCGCACGGCCAGGGAACGCGCTTTCTCCCGCCGGGCCGAGGTGCGCTCAAACGAGTGAACAATCCAGCTTTCCAATTGGGAATAGCGAGCAAACGCCAGGGCAAAGTTAGGATCGAGCGTGATCGCCCGCTCGTACGCCTCCTCGCCCTGTTTTAATTTTCCCAAATCCTCATAGGAGCTGCTCTGAAGATTGTGCCCCCGGATAAATGCGAGATAAGCCTCGGCATTTTGGGTCGGTTTGCTCTCGATCTGCGCCTTTTCGCTCGGCGAAAGCTTTGCCTGAAGTTCGTTCGCGATCTTTTGGGCAAGATCGGTTTGAATGGCAAAGACGTCGGTCAAATCGCGGTCGTAATCGCTGGCCCAGAGATGCTCGTCCGTCGTTGCGTCGATCAACTGCACATTAACGCGGACACGATTGCCGGCACGACGGACGCTGCCTTCCAAAATGGTCGAAACGCCCAGCGCCTTTCCGATTTCGCGCACGTTCGGCGTGTGCCCGCGATAGGACATCACCGATGTCCGCGAGATCACTTTCAAATCGCCGATCTTCGAGAGATTGGTCAGGATATCGTCCTGAACGCCATCCGCGAAATAGGCGTTCTCTTTTTCGTCGCTTAGACTTTCAAACGGCAGCACCGCAATCGATTTGTCGATCTTGCGGGCGGCCGCGCGTGGTAAAACAAAAAATCCAGCGGCTATCGAAATGACAACTCCGGCGGCTGCAAGCATTAGGACATTGCGACGTCGATGTCCTCCAGATGCGACGGACGGCGTCGCTTTGATTCCCTGCGGCGTCACGTCGAACACCCATGCGAGAACGAGCGCGACCGGAAAACCGATCAGCAGCAGCGCAATAACGACCCGAATCACGGAGTTCGAAATCTCGAAAACTGGAAGGACCTGAGCCAGGCCTTGCGCGAGCGCCCAGCCGGCAACGATGTAGGCGATCGCGACGCGATAAACCTTCCGTCGCTTCAATTCCTCGAAGAAGCCGTTCATAAGAACAAGATTCGGGTGATTATCGTTCAACGGCAACGTTTAGACAGGCAAATTCAACGCAGCGTTCACTTAACACCGGTGGCGAAGACTGTCTGAAACTGCGGATTCTGTTTTTCTCGCGAAACCACACTCAGTTCGATCTCCCGGAACCCGCCTTTTTCCAAAAGCTCATGCAATTTCACTTCGCTAAAGCCTAACCAGCGGTCGGCATAGAGTTCCCGCGCTTTTTCAAAGCGATGACTCAACAAGTCGAGCACGACGACCCGGCCATTCCTTTTTAAAAGGCGGTGGGCGGCCTCAATCGCTCGCTCTGGCTTGGTCGCGTGATGCAAAGCCTGACTTAAAAGTACGAGATCGACACTGCCTTTTGTAACCGGCGGATCTTCCAGATCGCCGAGCCGGTACTCGAGGTTTTTGACGCCGTGTTTTTTGGCGAGCTTCGACCCGAATTCGACCATCTTGGGCGAGTTGTCGATCGCGATCACTTTACGCGCGCTCTTCGCCAGCAATTGGGAAAGTGTTCCCTCACCCGCGCCAAGATCGACAATCGTCAGGCGCGGAACGAGCGAGATCAACGCGTGCGAGAGCGCTTTCCACGATCGTCCCGGGACGTAACTGCGACCGAACTTCCCGGCCAGCTCATCGAAATATTCGCGCGCTTTGTCCTGACGCTTGCGCAAAGCGAGTTTCAGCGCCGTCCGGTCGCGGCCGGTTTCAGGAATTTCACGCGCGAGTGTCTCGATCACTTGTTGGACGCGGCCGCGCGCGCCATTGCGTCCTGCGATTTTAGTCGCGTCGTAGTAAACATTCTTGCCCGCCCGCCGACCTGCCACCACCCCGGCACGTTTCAATTGGGCGAGATGACTGGAGATCCGCGATTGGCCCATGTTCAGAATCTGCTGCAGCTCGGCCACCGAAAGCTCTTCCTCTTCCAGCAAAAGCAGCAGTCGCAGCCGGGTTGGATCAGCCAGCAGCCGCAATAAATTAATGGTTGACGTCATCCGCGGTCTGAGACGATATATCTACATATCATGATCGGTCAATATGTTGCTGTCAGTTTGACTGTTCTTCTCACCCGTCACTAGTCCACTCGTCCCTTCCTGTTATGTCACGTCGCTACGTTTTTTCTTCCGAATCCGTTGGTGAAGGTCACCCCGACAAAGTTTGCGACACGATTTCGGATGCCGTTCTCGACGCCTGCATTAAACAAGATCGACGCAGTCGTGTTGCCTGCGAGACCTACGCCAAGAGCAATATCGTTGTCGTTGGTGGGGAGATCACGATTCCAAATCTGGCTGACGACCAACCGCTCGGCGCCGTCCTTCCAATCAACAAAATCGTCCGTGAGACCGTGCGCGAGATCGGTTACGTAAACGACGATGATGTCTTTCACGCGGACAAGATCGACATCCAGAACATCATCACCAAACAATCGCCTGACATCGCCCAGGGCGTGGATGCACGCGCAGCCGATGGGAAGGACACGGCCGAACAAGGCGCGGGCGATCAGGGTTTGATGTTTGGTTACGCCTGCGACGAAACGCCGGAGCTGATGCCGGCGCCGATCATGTTTGCCCATCGGCTCGGGCGCGAGCTCACTCGCATTCGCAAGAGCGGAAAAGTCGGGTGGCTCCGACCGGACGCGAAATCGCAGGTCTCAGTTATTTACGAAAATGGCCGACCGATCGGCATTTCCTGCGTTGTTGTTTCAACGCAACACTCCCGCGACGTCAAACATTCCGAAATCCGGAGCTTCGTGATCGAAGAAGTGATCAAAAAAGTTTTGCCGAAAGAAATGTTAAGCGAGAGCACGCAATTTCTCGTCAATCCCACCGGCAATTTCGTGGTTGGCGGACCGCAAGGCGACACCGGTCTGACCGGCCGCAAGATTATTGTCGATAGCTACGGCGGTATGGGACGCCACGGCGGCGGCGCATTTTCCGGAAAAGATCCGAGCAAAGTCGATCGCAGCGCGGCTTACATGGGACGTTGGGTCGCGAAGAATGTGGTCGCGGCCGGGCTCGCCCAGAAATGCGAGGTGCAATTCGCCTACGCAATCGGTCATCCCAAACCGCTCAGCGTCCATGTTGACACGTTCTGCACCGGCAGCGTCGACGAAGAAGCGATCGAGCAGGCGGTGCTGCAGACATTCAGCTTTAAACCGGCCGACATTGTCAATCAGCTCGATCTGCTTCGCCCGATTTACTCAAAGACGACGAACTACGGTCACTTCGGCAAAGTCGACGACCCTGAGATCACTTGGGAAAAAACTGACAAGGCGGCCGCGCTGAAAAAGGCGGCGAAATAAATTTATGATCAGCACGAAGACAAACACGGAACAGGATTTCAGAGTTAAAGACATCTCGCTGGCCGACTTTGGCCGAAAGGAAATTTCGATCGCGGAAAAGGAAATGCCCGGATTGATGGCGATCCGTGAAAAGTACGCGCCCCAAAAACCGCTCGCTGGTGTCCGCATCACCGGTTCGCTCCACATGACGATTCAGACGGCGGTGTTGATCGAAACACTGGTCGATCTTGGCGCTAGTGTGCGCTGGGCTTCGTGTAATATTTTTTCAACGCAAGATCACGCCGCAGCGGCAATCGCGAAGGCCGGCGTGTCGGTGTTCGCGTGGAAGGGCGAATCACTCGAGGAATATTGGTGGTCGACTCATCAGGCGATCTCGCATCCGGACGGGAAAGGTCCGCAGCTCATAGTGGATGACGGCGGTGACGCGACGTTGTTGATCCACAAAGGTTACGAGCTTGAAGAGGGCAGCGATTGGGCGAAAACAAAATCGGCGAACAGGGAGGAAAAGGTTATCAAAGACCTGTTGCTCGAAATCCAGCGCGAGAACCCGTATCGCTGGCACGAGATCGCGAAAGATTGGCGCGGCGTTTCAGAGGAAACGACCACCGGCGTGCATCGCCTTTACAAAATGCATCAGGAAAACCGGCTCCTCGTTCCGGCGATCAACGTCAACGATTCGGTCACCAAGTCGAAGTTCGACAATCTCTACGGCTGCCGGCATTCGCTCATCGACGGATTGAATCGCGCGCTCGACGTCATGGTCGCCGGCAAAGTCGCGGTCGTCTGCGGTTATGGCGATGTCGGCAAAGGCTGCGCCCAATCGCTCCGCGGTCAGGGTGCACGCGTCGTCATCACCGAGATCGATCCGATCAACGCGTTGCAGGCCGCGATGGAAGGTTACGAAGTCACCACGATCGAAGACACGCTCGGCCGCGGCGACATTTACATCAGCGCGACTGGCAACACCGATGTGATCACGTTCGAGCACATGCAGCGGATGAAAGACCAGGCGGTCGTCGCGAACATCGGCCACTTCGATAACGAAATTCAGGTCGACGCACTTAACGAAGGCAAAGGCGTGAAGCGGACCAACATTAAACCACAGGTCGATAAGTACACGCTCCCGGGTGGCCACGAAATTTTCCTGCTGTCCGAAGGCCGGCTGGTGAACCTCGGCAATGCAACTGGTCACCCGAGCTTCGTCATGTCGAATTCATTTTCGAACCAGGTCCTCGCGCAATTGGATCTCTGGAAGAACCGCGACACTTACAAAGTCGGCGTTTACGTTTTATCGAAAAAACTCGACGAAGAAGTCGCCCGCCTGCATTTGGAAAAAATCGGCGTCAAACTTTCGAAACTGACGAAAGCACAAGCCGATTATCTCGGCATCCCGGTGGACGGCCCGTTTAAATCAGAGCACTACCGTTATTGATCCGCTGGTGACGCTTCACCGCGCGGATAAATAAAAAGCCGGAGAGTGAACTCAACAGGAGAACGGCGACTGCCGGTTCCGGCACTGGCTGAATCGCTATCAGATCGAAGAACGCAGTGTTATCTGCGCCGTTTGCCACTGCTTCGAAAGTCAAGATGTGACTTTCTGAACTGGCAACGAAATCAAAGGAACGAATCGTGAACGGTTGCCCAGTGGTCGTCGCGTCATTCGCGATGACAGTTGAATCAAGCAGAACCTCATAGGCAAGGTCGCCCGCCGCGCCTGCACCGTTGTCAGAGCGCCCCGCAACCAAATATGAAAGCCGATAAGTTCCGGGAAGGCTGAACACAATTGACTGGGAGAACGCACCGGGATTGTTGGCCGATTGCAGAAAAGCGTACTGATTGCCATCCGGCGCCGTCGGCCCGAAGAATCCCGTGCCGGGTGCACTGATGATTCCCGCATTATTAAGGAACGTCCAGGTCGCTCCACTCGGATCATACAAGAATGAATTCGAACTCAGCACTGGCGTCTCGAAACTGCCGTTCGCGACGCTCTGACCAAAGGAGGACGCGAGTGCGCCCAGCCAAATTGCAACTGCTGCCGTCAACCCTGTCGCTCGCCTCATTATCTTCACCTAATTTCGATCGAGAACTGATGCAACGTGTTTTGGCAGCAGCTTTCCTACCAGGACGATTTCTGCACTTCGACTTGCGTCGCTTCAACGTAAGAACATCCCGGAGCTCTGCCGCGACGCCATTTCCCCCAAACGTGCACAGTCCGACGATCGTGCGCGGCATCGGTCAGGATTTTCGATTCCCGAAAGGGCGCTGCCATTGAGACCGATGTCGATCTTCCGGAATGAAAAACGAACATGACTTGTGAAGCGCAGGATTCGCCCGGATACAAGCTTACTTTGCCGGTCTCATCGAAGCCTGCACCGGCTCGCGCCCCGGTTGCACTGATCGCAGCCGGCCTCGGCCGTTCGGGTTCACCGCAACTGGCGAGCATCAACAGGATCGCAAACGAAAACGCCGAATATCCAAACAACTTCATTTCTGTTTACTGGGTGGAGCGTCACGCTCCTCGACAAATCTTTCTCCGTTCCAAGTGATACGGTGCAGGATTTTTTTGGCTTTTAAACTGCGAACGAGAACGGTGCGCCCTTGTCGCGGCAATTCGAAATACCAGCTTCGCGGCCGTGGCTCATCCGTTCCGTTACTCCAGGCGTCGCCGATCGGAAAAACTCTTCGGGATGCTTTGTGCATCTTGCCGTCCGCTCCGAGCTCGAAAAAGTCCAGGTCACCGAATCGTCCCCTTCAAGTTCACCGGAGCAAAGCGCGAGGAGCGGACGTCCGTCTCGATAACGAAACAGCGCGACCTGAAACGACGGCTGAGCGCCATCGCCAGTGATGCTGATGTAGCCGTTTTGCTTGTCGATCACTTGCGCGTTGCCTAGCCAGGCGCGCGGCGGAGCTTCCAAAGTCTTGTCGGGCAAACGGAGAAAATAATCCACCACCGTCATTTTCCTTTCGTCGGCAGCACGGAGCGAGAGGGCAAGACAAAGACCGAGCGCCAGGCCGACAAAGATCGACAGTCTTTTCATTTCAGCCGCGGATCGTGGCTGAACTTATCAACTCGCTGTCACGCTCACGGCGTCGCTCGCCTGGCCGATTTCTTTGCCATTCGTCACGGCACGAGCGGTGTATTTGAGTTCGCCTTTGCCGGGCGCGGTGTCGATCGCCGGTGTGCGGAAAAAGAACCCGACTTTCTGTGGAGATTTGTCGCCTTTGGCCTGGCGATACAGATTGATCCCGGAAACGCCGCCGCCGGCTTTGCGGAACGGAATCGTAACAAAGTTTCCGGTCTGGCGCGCGCGACCGAGCTCGGCCTTGTAATTCGTGGCCTCGAATTTCGCGGTGTCTATTTTGAGTTTCTTCCCGACGTCGGCACTGAATTTCGCCTGGGCTTTGATTCGTTCCACGCGCGCTTGCCGGCGGGTGTCAATTCCGGGCCGCACCGGAGTCGGCGCGCTCGCGCCCGCGGGAAGATCGACATAATCGCCGGAAGATTGTCCGCTCAGAACGGCATTGGCGGCATGACCGGGATCGGCATCGATGTCGGGACCGAGCGTGTTTAAAATGTGCACGGCGTAGTTCGAATCGTTGACCGCGTTCGTGATCTCGGTTTCGCTGAATCCGAGATCCTTTCCGGCTTTCGGAAACTCTTTGGCGAAATTGCTATACCAGTCGATGCGACCGGCCCGGTCGGCAGGAAAATAGGATTTGCTCATACGTGGCAGAGGTGTTGCCACCTTGATAACGCCGTCGCACCGAACCGGTCAAGACCGCTTCGAGATCTTGCCTGCGAGATAAGCCGAGAAATAGCCGGCGTATTTCCTTTGTAATTCCGGCTTCTGCCAATCCTTGCCCGTCAGGACTTTCCGGCAGTTCTTGGCGCCGCAATTGCATTCGGCCGAGTAATCATCGTCATCGGTCATCGCCCAATCGTGGGTCAGTTCTTCGCCCGCGCGAATCTCACGCATGGCGACAAACGTGATCTCGCCGCGGAGGCCAAGGTTCGGATCGCAGGAATGATTGCTATATAACATCGACAATTCTCGTTCGACGGCATTCACCGGCGCGATGAACAAATTGTCGTCGATCTGAATTTCGACCGGCCCGAGGGTCGGCGTGATTTCGCGACGCAACGTTTCGCGGTCGACAATGTGTCCGCCTTTCACGACGACAACTTCGCCTTGGGCAATGTCGGCTTTGGCAAATAAACCGCGCCCATGGATTTTGCTCTCGCGGACTTCCGTTTTCGGTGAGCGATAAGACAGCGGTATCATCATAATTGCGGCCGTTACGGCCGCCTCTACAGTTGTCGATCTAATGAGAAACCGCCAGGCCGCCGTCATTTTCATTTTAGTCACGGTGACCCTCGACGTTCTTGCGATGGGTTTAATCATTCCGGTTTTGCCGAAGCTCATTCTCGATTTCCTGGGCGGCAAAATGACGGATGCGGCCAATTGGAACGCTTGGTTTGCCCTCGTGTTTGCGTTGATGCAGTTCGTCTTTTCGCCGTTGCTCGGGGTCTTGTCGGACCGCTTCGGCCGGCGCCCAGTCATCTTGTTGTCGAACCTCGGACTCGGACTCGACTACGTCGTGATGGCGCTCGCGCCAACTATCGGGTGGCTCTTTCTTGGCCGAATCATATCCGGAATCACGACTTCAAGCATCCCGACCGCGATGGCGTACATCGCTGATGTTACGCCGAAAGAGAAACGCGCGAGCGCCTTCGGAATGATCGGCATGGCGTTTGGCGTCGGGTTTGCTTTCGGTCCGGCAATTGGCGGTCTGCTTGGCAGTGTCACTCCTCGTCTGGCATTCTGGGTGTCCGCCGGGTTGAGTCTAACGAACTGGCTTTATGGTTACTTGTTCGTCCCCGAATCGCTTTCAACCGAACGCCGCAAAAGCTTTTCGTTAAGCCGGGCCAATCCCGTGGGTTCGCTCGTCTTGCTGCGTTCGCACCCCGAGCTGTGGCGACTCGCGGTTATTCAATTTCTCGCTTACACCGCGCACAACGTTTTTAGCGTTTGGGTGCTCTACGCCATTTATCGCTACGCCTGGGGCGAACGAACCACCGGTTTCTCGCTCATGGTCGTTGGCATCTGCACGGGCGCGATCTCCGCACTTCTGACTGGACGAATGGTCAAACGATTCGGCGAAAAAGCGACGCTCTATATTGGTCAGTTTTTCGGTGCGATCGGAATGTTCGTGGCCGGCGTAGCTCGCAACAGTGTGGAATTTTTCGCTTCGATTCCGATTATCTCGCTTTGGAATATTTCCATGCCGGCCGCGCAAAGTATGATGACGCATCGTGTCAGCGAGCAGGAACAAGGTGAACTGCAGGGCGCCCTGCAAAGCATGCGCTCGATCACATTCATCATTGGTCCATGGTTGTTTCTGCGCGTATTCAGCTGGTTTATCGATCCGAAACACGCCCTGAATCTGCCTGGCGCGCCCTATTATCTGGCGGCGGCGTTGCTCTTCGCTGCCATGTTAATGTCGACGCGGATCAAACAAGATGCGCCTGTCGCGCCAAGATCGACATCTATTCCTCCCCCTCCCGATGTCGTGCCGCCGGAAAGCATTCCTTCCGGGCCGATCGCGCCCATCATGGATCAAAAAGAAAACATTTGAGCATTTGGTCCGAGTCAGCGATTGAAGCGATGTGAAAGCAACTCCGCGTTGCCTGATCGTCGCCCTGACGATCTGCTCCTGGATCGCGATCTCCAATCACTGCGCGTTTCGCGCGATCGCCACAAAAACCGATGCGACCCAGAGCGGTTGCCCCTTTCATTCCAAACCGGCGAAGCCGCAACCGCAACCGGCCGGAACCGAGTGTTGTAAAATTCTTCGTGCTGTCTCGACAACGCCGGCAAAGATCCTTGCGCCGGCGATTGTCGATCTTGTTCAGGTTGATCGTGTTTTGGATCCGATGGTAGTTCTCGGGCCGCCGAAGATTTCGTTCACACCAGCAACGCTTGATACCGGACCGCCCGGCCGAACGTCATTCGTTGAATTGATCGGGAGCATGCGCGCGCACGCTCCACCATCGCTCGCGTAATCACGCGACCACTGCGTTCTGCTTGCAGGGCAACCGCTTCTGCCAGTCCGGCGTCGGACTTGCCGCTTTTCCAGCCAGCAGGCGAGGCGCCTGCCCTACAAACAGAAATGACAAAACAAATTTTAGTTTTGATCGCGAGCATCATGACGCTCGCTGTCATACCAATTTTGGCTCAACCGACTCCGGCGCCGAGCGCTTCTGTCCCCTCCCAACTCGCGCAGCGATACACCTGCCCAATGCATCATGAAATCGTGCGAGCTGAGCCAGGCCAATGCCCAAAATGCGGAATGACATTGGTGCCGATAAAAGAAAACGGAAAACGTCCGATGCCGAAGTCAGAACACACGACGCATCAACACATGTCACATGACGCAAACGGCATGGCGATGCCGCAGCATGAACACCCGCCTTCGCACGGCTCCGGCGCGGCAGGTGAAATGAAAATGCAATCGTCGGTCAACGTGGCCGACCCGATGAACCGGGAGAGTTCAGGCACGAGCTGGATTCCGGATTCGTCACCAACGTACGGCCGGATGTTCATGTTCGGTGACGACATGTTGATGCTGCACGGCGCAATTTTCCCGCGCTACACCAACGTAAGCACGCGGCGCGGGGACGATCGGATCGACGCGCCGAATTGGATCATGGCCATGTTTTCCCATTCGTTAGGCGAAAATACCCAGCTCGGGTTGCGCGCAATGATGAGTCTGGATCCGCTGACCGAAGGCGGCCGCGGTTATCCGCTTCTGTTGCAAAGCGGCGAATCGTGGCACGACCAGCCACTGCACGATCGCCAGCATCCGCATGACTTGTTCGACGAATTGTCCTTTTCGCTTTCGCAAAAGCTCACCGACGACTTGAGCGGTTACTTGTATTTCGGTTACCCGGGCGAACCGGCGATTGGCCCGCCTACTTTTATGCATCGGCCTTCAGCGATGGACAATCCGGACGCGCCGATCGGCCATCATTGGCAGGACTCAACCCATGTAACGTTCGGAGTTGCGACTGCTGGATTGCAATGGCGAACCCTGAAGATCGAAGGCAGCATTTTCACCGGGCGCGAGCCGGATGAGCACCGTTACGACTTCGATCGCCCACGGTTTGATTCATTCAGCGGCCGCATCTCGTGGAATCCAACGCCTGACCTGGCACTGCAAGTTTCGCACGCCTACATCGAAAGCCCGGAAGCGCTCGAACCCGACGTGAACCGCCACCGCACCACCGCATCGCTCATATATAATAGAGCGCTCGGTCCCGACTCGAACTGGGCGACCTCACTCGTCTGGGGACAGAACGACGATACCCACGAAGGAAAAACTGAATCCGTCCTGATCGAAACAAATTACCAACGTGAACGAGACACCATCTATGCGCGTTGGGAGCGCGTGGAAAAGTCGGGACACGAACTCGTTCTCGCCCGCGGTGATCTCAATGAAGTCTTTCCGGTCAACGCGGCTTCAATCGGTTACATCCGCGATCTTTCGCACGGCAACAACATCGACATCGGTCTCGGCGGTCAATTCACGATCGATTTTTGGCCCGGGGAACTCGATCGATATTATGGCGAAGGGCCTGGCTACGGATTCGAAGTTTTTCTCCGCATCCGGCCGTCGCGCCACGATCACAGCGGAATGCAGATGGACGAACCTTCTCACTCGATGCCTAAATAAAGGACCGCGTGAGGCAAAGCCTTTTACGCGGTTGTCATCGCGCGTGACCTGCGTGAAAATGATCGCCCGTCATGCATCGGTTGCCGAAAATAAATTATTACGACATCGAACGCATCATAGAGTTCGATTTCGTGCGCGCGACCGAAGCGGCCGCCCTCAATTCGCTCCGCTGGCTCGGGCGCGGCGACAAGGAAGCCGCCGATGCGGCGGCGTGCGATGCCATGCGCGGCATGTTCGACCTGATGAACATCTGCGGAGAAGTTGTGATCGGCGAAGGAATCAAGGACGACGCCCCCGGAATTTTTAAAGGCGAACAACTCGGCACCTGGCTCCCGGGCGCGCCCCAGTTCGATATCGCGATCGATCCAATTGACGGAACGACGAATATTTCCAAAGGCGCGCCAAACTCGATCAGTTGTATCGCGGCCGCGAGTCCGGAGGAAGGCGTCAAAGTCGCGCTCCGCGATGTGCCCTCGTTCTACATGTCGAAGCTGGCGTATGGACCGCGCGTGATTCAATACACCCAGAAGCGCGGCGACTCGCTCAACATCGATGCTCCGATTTCTGAGACGCTCGCAATCGTCGCCCGCGCGATCGACAAACGGGTGCAGGATGTCGTGGTAATGATGCTCGATCGGCCGCGCCACAAGGAAATCGTCGAACAAATCCGCGCCTGCGGCGCGTCGTTGCGGATGATCGGCGATGGCGACATTGCCGCGGCCATGGCGCCATCACTGCCCGAATCCGATGTCGATCTTTACATGGGCATCGGCGGCTCGCCCGAAGCGGTGCTGGCGGCGGCCGGAATCAAATGTCTCGGCGGCGAGATGCAGTGCAAAATGTGGCCGTGCGACGACAAGGAGCGCAAACAGCTCATCGCCGACGGCAATGAACAAGACCTCGAGCGTGTTTTTACCGCCGACGATCTCGCGCAAGGCGAGAACATCGTTTTTTGCGCAACCGGAATCAGCGACAGCGCGCTCCTGCGCGGCGTGAAATCAAAAGGCACGACTGCGATCACCCATTCGATTTTGATGCGCGCCAAGAGCAAAACCGTCCGGCTCATCCGCGCGATGCACAATTTGCAGAACAAAACGATCCGGCTGCGCTCCGACAACCGCGAACACCTGATCTAAGGCCGAACCTCAGCCAGAATTAACAAAATTCACAAAATGGTTCAGATGACATGCCTGGAAATCTGGGGCTTTTTATTCGGTTCATTTTGTTCATTCTGTCGAAGAAGCTGAATCTCTCTGCTCGACAGCCCCGCTTAGATTAGTTCAAGATCGATATCGAACCTCCGCCGCTTATGAGACAAATACCGAAAACCGAATTGTCGCCGGATAACGGCTGTATCATCGACATGAAATGGAAACTGGGGTCGCTCGGATATCACCCGAGCGGCGCCGGCAAAGAGGCCGTCGAGCCAAGCAAGGAAATCGTTCGCCTGCCCGAGCTCGTCCTTTACGATCACACAGGTTTCAAAGGCGCTTACGCGCGGACAAACCTGAGTTTTCATTACGTCGGCGATTATTGGAACGATCGAATGAGCTGCGTCATCGTGGTCAGCGGCGTCTGGCGATTTTATCGTGACGAATATTACAAGGGTCCGTACTGGGACCTCGGCCCCGGTTACTACGAGAGCTTCTTTGCTGCCAAAGGCCCCGACGACGTCGTCAGCTCCTTCCAGTGTATCGCACTGACGTAGTTTCGTCCGGGACAGTCTAACGGCGAAGTATGACAGAAGAAGTAGTCGCTTCTGGAAAGAACCGTCACGGATGTCTGACGGCCTACCTGATCGTCATGATCATTGCGAACTCGTTAACGGGCCTGCTCTACCTTTTTGGCGCCGATGCGATCAAACAGCGGCTTCCGAAGATGCCGAACTGGGCCTTTCCTGTTCTCATCGCTATCGCGATAATCAATCTGATCTGCGCCTTTGCCCTGTTTAGGTGGAAGAAATGGGGGTTCTGGGGATTTGCGTTATCAAGCCTCGTCGTGTTCGCGGTAAATCTCGCTATCGGTCTTGATATCACATCGGCTATCGTTGGTCTCGTTGGTGTGGCAGTTCTTTTTGGCGTGCTTCACATCGGCAAAGAGAACAAGGGCTGGACACAGCTCGAGTAAGAATCACTCGCTCCTTTCACTCCGCCGACGAAGAAAGCTGAAGACATTTTCGGCACAGCCCCAGGAAAGGGTGAATCCTGAGCCGCCGTGGCCATAGTTGTGAATCACGGTGCGGCCGTCGCTGAGTTTTTCTTTTTCGAGACGGACGCCTGATTTTCGAAATGGTCGCAGACCGACGCGTTCGCGGAGAACACGCGGGCTTTCTATTTTCAAAACGCGCGCGCATTCCGAGACAATCGCTTTCGTTGTTACAGGATCGGTTTCGAGATTGTCGCTGATTTCGTTGGTGCCGCCGAAGACGCAATCGTTCGTCCGCGGGATCGCGTACATCAGCGGCGCGTCGTCACAGACGACAGCGCACCCGAGATTATCGATCTTCGGAACAATCGCGACCTGCCCTCGGTGCGGTTCGAGATCGACGTCGGGCACCAGCTCTCGCGCGCCGATTCCGGCGCAGTTAATCACGAGATCGAATTTGGGATCGACATCTTCGAGTTGGTTGAAGCGAACCCTCTCATTGATCGAGCCGCCTGCTTTTTGGAATCGGTCCACGAGGTAGTCGAGATAGATGGTTGTGTCCATGAGGGGAACCGTGATGGAGAAGCCGGATTTGAAGATTGAATCAGAAATATCTAGAGATCCCTCGACTGCGCTCGAGATGACAGATGAGGCGGTCGAAATAACAGAAGCCCAATCGGGAATTGAAATTTTACCGGCGCGGCAATATTGGCGGAGCTCGATCACCGAGACACCGGTGCATGGATCTTTCGCAAGATCGACAAGCACTTTGTAGGTGGCGAGCGCCCATGGAATCACTTTGTCCGCAGGCTCGGCATCATAGGGAAACCAAAGCGCAGCCGCCGCGCCGGAGGTGGTTTGCTGGCCAATTTGTTCGGCAAAGATCGCGGTGCGAAATCCGCGTTCGGCGAACAGAACGCCGCAGGTTAGTCCGGAAACGCCTGCGCCAACGATCGCGACTGATTTCGGCATATTGAAAGTTGACGGGCAGACGCGCCGCCTGCCAGTTCAAAAACAGGAGCGTTTCCCGCAGCAAATCGCTCGTAAGCGGAGGTCGATTCGGTTAAACTTGGGGCAATGGTCTCTCTCAATCGGGACGCAGTGAACGATAAGCTCCTCGGAGGCGCGCGGATTTCATCCGACGAAGCGCTTCAGCTTTATCAGTTGCCGCTGGAAGAATTGGGCGCGCTGGCAAATGTGCGGCGAAACCTGGCCAAGGAAAAAAGTTACGGTGGACGCGGGCGCGAGATCGTGACCTACATTGCCGACCGCAACATCAATTACACCAACGTTTGCAATGTGTATTGCAAGTTCTGCGCGTTTTACCGGACGGAGCGCGATGAAGACCATTACGTTCTTTCGCTGGAACAAATTGACCAGAAACTCGACGAACTTTCGGCGGCCGGCGGAGTTCAAATCCTAATGCAGGGCGGGCACCATCCGAAATTGCCGTTCACTTGGTATCTCGATCTTTTGCAGCACATCCGAAAAAAATATCCGCACATCAATATCCACGGATTCAGCCCGCCGGAGTTTCAGCATTTCGCGGAAACATTCCGAATGCCGCTGCGGGAGGTGATTGCAGAATTCAAAAAAGCCGGACTGGGATCGATCCCTGGCGGTGGCGGCGAAATTCTGGTCGACCGGGTGCGCAAGAAAATTTCGCCTTTGAAAATCAACAGCGACCAATGGCTGGAAGTGATGCAGGTCGCACACGAGCTCGGTTTGAAATCGAGCGCCACCATGATGTTCGGTCATGTCGAAACGATCGAAGAACGGATCGAACACTTGCAACGCATTCGGGATCAGCAGGACCGGAGCGGCGGATTTACCGCTTTCATCTGCTGGACGTTCCAGCCGCAACACACAGTATTGAAGGTCCAACAGCCAACCGGGGTGGCCGAATATTTGCGGACCCAGGCGCTCTCCCGGATTTTTTTGGACAACATCGACAACATCCAGAGTTCCTGGGTCACACAGGGACCGGAGATCGGCCAAGTGGCATTGAAATATGGCGCCAACGATTTCGGTTCGGTGATGATGGAGGAAAATGTCGTGAGTGCGGCGGGAACTACTTTTTGTTTGGACGCACTCCAAATCGAATCATTGATTCGCGATGCGGGTTACGAACCGCGCCGCCGCAATAATTCTTACGAACTGTTGAACTGAACGACCCATGGCGTTGTCTATGACAGGCGCCTCGCCACTCTCGAAGAAAATCACGCCTTGACGATAGCCCGCTTCTCCTCTAATTGCGCCTGTCCCGCGCCAGTTTTTTATACTGCGCGGGATTCGGCATCTTGATTTATGAGAGAATTTCGGGGATCGGCACGGGGCTGGACGGCAGTAATGCTTTTCGTGACCGCGTTAGGATTGTTGGCGCCGGCGATTGCGCGCGGACAGCAGGCGCCGATCATCCGTTCGATCGATGTGCAATACTCCGGTCCTGCGACAGTGTCGAAGGACGTGATTCTGGCCCAAATCAGGACGGCGGTCGGTCAGCCCTACTCCGATTCGACAGTCGAAGACGACATTCGCAGTCTCTACAAGACTGGCACCATCCAGAACGTGCGCATTTTTGCGCAGCCTGAAGAGGACGGCGTCAAGGTGATTGTCGCAGTCCAAACGCGACAGGTGCTGCGCGAACTAGTTATTGACGGCGCCCAACGGGTAAGTGCGAAGAAGCTTCGCAAGGAAATCGGAGTGAAACTGAACTCGCCGGTCAATGAAGATGATCTTCAGAAAGCGCGCCAAAAGATCATCGACAGGTATCAAAGCAAGGGTTTCACCGACATTACCGTGGATTTCCGGGTCGAGCCGATCGACGAGAGCCGCGGGACGGCGCGCGTCATTTACACGGTCAACGAAGGGGTCAGGGGCGCGGTCAAAAGAATCCGTTTTGAGGGCAACGAGCATTTCAGCGAAAAGATTCTGCGCAAGCAGATGAAAACTCGCGGCAAGACGATGGTCGCGTTCATCGACAAATCAGGGCGATTGGACGAGGTCCAACTGCAACAGGACCTCGACGCGATCAAAGAGTATTACCAAAACCACGGTTACATCGACGCGGAGGTGCAAGAGACCGGCCGGGAGCGAAAGAACGGGCCGCTTCTTATCACTATTGGAATCAAGGAGGGGACGCTCTATCACGTCAACAAACTCTCCTTCGCCGGTTACAAGGAAACGACCGAGGAGAAAATTCGTAAGGTCATCAAAATGAAGGAGGGCTCCGTCTATTCGCCCAAGGACTTACACGACGACGCCAAAGCAATCGCCGATAACTATGGCCGCGGCGGATATGTCGATCTTATCATTTTGCCGCAAGGCACTCCCGCTGGCGCCGGTTTGATCGACGTTCATTACAAGATCGAAGAGGGCAATCGCTCATTTGTGGAACGGATTAACATCATTGGAAACACGCGGACCAAGGACAAAGTGATCCGCCGCGAAATCTTGGTCAGGCCGGGCGATGTCTTCGACACGGTGCGAATGGACACGACTAAGAAACGCCTCGAAAACCTAGGCTACTTTACCAAAGTCGAGGCCTATCCGGAAGAAACCGGGGTGGAGGGCCGCAAAGATTTGGTGGTTCAGGTGGAGGAGAAACGAACTGGTTCGCTCAATTTCGGCGCCGGATATAGCACGGTCGACAAATTGATCGGATTCGTGGAGCTGACTCAGGGCAATTTCGACATTACAAACTGGCCCGGATTAACCGGCGCCGGTCAAAAATTCCGGGCGAAGGCACAGATTGGCAGTGAGCGGAAAGATTTTGTGGTTGCCGTGACCGAGCCGTATTTCCTCGACCAGCGACTTTCGCTCGGCGGGCAGATATTTTATTCCGAAGCGAACTATCTAAGTACGGCCTACGACCAGCGTAACTACGGCTTTTCACTGGAGGCGCGCAAGCCGCTCTTTTCCTGGGTCTACGCAGTCCTCGGTTACAGCATACAAAATTACCAGATCTATAACGTGGCCGGTGGCGTCTCGCCGGCACTTCTGGCTGAAGAAGGGACAACCACTCAAAGTGAGGTCACCACCAGTTTAGTTTGGGACCGAAGAGACAATCCGTTCTTAACCCGAAAAGGCGAGCGAATTACGATCACGTCTTACGTTGCCGGAGGCCCGTTGGGTGGAGACGTGCAAATTTACGGATTTGACATCGAAGCAACCAAATACGTCCGGTTCCCCGGAGATCTGATCCTCTTGGGTGACGTAGAGGTGGCTACGGTAGACGTCTGGAACAAGCCCGAGCAAACCAGACTCAGCGGCTTCTTTGGTGAGGTTTTTGATATTAACGGCAAGCCGGTCATCGATCCAAAGAACCCACCTCAGCAGCTTAAAGAGGACCTTGTGGAACTCGTCCCCACCGTCCCGATTTTCGACCGACTTTATCTGGGCGGGTCGAACAACCTGCGAGGTTTCCGCTTCCGCGACATCAGCCCGAAGGATTTCCATGGTCAGCCACTCGGTGGTCAATCGATGGCCCGCGGGACAGTGGAACTGACCTTTCCCATTATTGAAAAGGCCCGGGGCGCCCTATTTTACGACGCTGGCTTAGTCAATCCCGATCCATGGGATTTCGGGGATCAAACACTGATAGTTCCGCGCGGCCCCAACGCCCAGGCTAGCGCCAAGTATGCAAGACTCAATGGATTGCCCTACAATTTGACGCCCAAAAGCACGTTCGACAGCTTTGGATCCGATTTCGGCGTTGGTCTCCGCCTGGATCTGCCGATCGGCCCGTTACGACTCGATTACGGTTATCCGTTAGATAGGGCAGGAAATACCGGTCACGGCCATCTGAACTTCAGCGTCGGCTACCAATTTTAATCGAATATTGCCCTTGCGGTCGGGACGGTTTCCGACGACTTATTTAGCCCTCTTATGAAAAAATTGCTTTGTTTGACGGTTGTTTCCTTGCTCGTCCTGCCGATCGCGGCGCGGGCGCAGGGAACCTTGAAAATCGGGACGGTCGATATGAACCGCACGTTCCGGGAATACAATAAGACCAAGGACGCTGAGGCGAAGATTAACGACGCCAAGAATCAGGCGAAAAAAGAATACGACGAACGTGCAGACGCCTATAAGAAGGCGCTCGACGATATCAACAACCTCAACAAACAGCTTGAAGCGCCGGCCCTGAGCGCCGATGCCAAGGCTCAGAAAGCCAAGGAACGCGACGATAAGATTTCAAACATCAAGAACATGGAGCGCGAAATCACCGAGTTTCGCCAGACGCGCGAACGCCAGCTTCAGGAGCAGGCGTTGCGCATGCGCGAAGGCATCGTCAAAGAAATTAGCGACGTTGTCATGGACAAGGTGAAAACAAGCAACCTCGACCTCGTCTTCGATAAATCCGGCAACAGCCTCAATGGCGTTCCGGTGCTGATGTATTCTCGCGACAGCGTCGATTTCACGAACGACGTGATCACGGTCTTGAACAAGCCCGGCCGAGCCAGCTCGATAACAACTGGAATTCCGAGCTCGGCGACGACTCCGAGCGCTTCCGCGACTCCGAAGAAGCCTTAACGGCAGCTGAAGAATAAAGGACACACGCGGGACAAACTCGCGTGTGTTTTTTGCGTACAGGTTGAAGATTCGCGATTACGTTTCGGGTGGATTCGGAGCGAAAGTGAGTTCAAACCAAGACCAGCAAACTCGATCGCCAAAATGCGGACTTCCAGCGCTCTGGTGGATCGTCTTTGTTTCACTCACCCTAGTGCGATTCGGACAAGCGGCCCCGAGTTGGGAATCCACTCTGACCAAAGATCCGCCCGGTAGCTTTCCCGAGCTTCGAGCGATCCGCACCACTTATCATTTCGGCTGGTCCGGGTTTACCGCCGGCACCGGCGACATCCACTTTACCAAGACGGCTGATAAGCGTTTTCAGCTTGAGGCGACCGGTCGAACGATTGGTCTCGTTCGCGCTCTGTGGAGATTGGACGCGAGCTACCGCGGATTGGCCAATCCGGAAACGCTTCGTCCGATCGAAAGCAAACAGACCGAAATCTACCGAAAGAAAAAGCTCGTCACTGATCTCAGTTTCACCGATTCCGGCGTTATACGAGCGCGAACGGAAGGGACCGGTACCAAAGCAACCAAACCGTTCAATTTCCCCAACTTGTTCGATCTGCACAGCGCCCTGCTTTATCTGCGCAGCCAACCGCTAAGCGATCACGGCGTTTATCGCATTGTCGTTTATCCAGCCACCTCCGCTTATCTGGCAACTGTGACCGTTCTCGGCCGCGAACACGTGGCCGTCCGGGCGGACGCCTACAACGCGATCAAGATCGATCTTCAACTCCAGCGCTTGGGCAAGGGACTTGAATTGGAGCCACACCGGAAATTCCGGCGCGCGACTATTTGGATCTCAGACGATGCAAACCGAATTCCGCTGCGCCTTGAAGCACAGATTTTCGTCGGCACAGTCTTTGCCGAGCTCCAGGCGGTGCAGTTTGATCAGGAAAAAAGTTAATGCTCTGATGCCGATCCGTTGACAAGATCCATCCGGCAAGGACGGGTTCGCCGTGGCGGCCAATCAGCGTTCAGGTATCCATTCGCCGCGCACTGGCGCTTCGCGCAACGGGCGGCGGCGCGGAACGTAAATCGGAGCGTTGGCGCCTGGTAAGAGCTCGAGAGCGGCAAGAGTTTCCAAGTCGAGTCGCCCGGTGACTGGAAGACGGACCCGAGCCTGATAGGCCCGTAAGGAAAATTCAAAATCAGGACTGGGGTACCCGTCGATCGTACCGCGATAAAGTCCGCGCCGGGCCAGAAGATTTTGTGCTGAAATAATGACATCCCTCCGAATTTGCGGCGGCGCTGCTTCATACGGCGTGCCGGCAAAATTCTCCGCCGGATGCGCCGGAACTGCGTCGTAATCCGGTCGGACCGGTACTTGTTCGCCACCACGAATCCGTCCGTCGGCGGATCGATCTTGCTGCGGTTCTGGAAACGGCTGGCCAGTCAAAGGGTTTGTCGGAGCCGAACTTTCACGTGGTTGGGCACGCAAGTCCGAAGTTTCCGGCGCAGCCGGCGCTGGAGTCGGGGACGCTTTTACGATCGCGCGAGCGCCGGAAGAATCGACCCCAAGAGATCTGAGCGTTTCATCATTGAGATCGCCACTGATTTGAAGCCCGTTGCGGATTTGGTAGCGCCGAATCGCCGCCGTCGTGTCCGCATCTTTTTCGCCAGTAACTTCGCCGTAATAAAAACCCTGGTCCTTCAGCGCTTGCTGCACATTTTGGACCGCTTGATCTGCCCTTGCTCCTGGCGCGAGTGCGGCCACCAGAATCACAACTGCGATCCGAAGTTTCATGTCGATGTTGCTTTGACGCCGAAATCTGTCCGCTATTCAGTCCCCGCCCCGGTCACGGCCAGCGGCAGCTGCCGTTCTTTTAAAACGTCGCGATAACGCAGAATACCTTCGCTAATGGCCGCCGCCATCTGTTCGCGATAATCGTTACTTTCCAGCTTCGTGATATCGTCCTTGTTGCTAAGAAACCCGGCTTCCACTAGCACCGCCGGGACTCCTACGTTGGCAATCACAAAAAACTGCTCGGCTTTTGTTCCACGATCGGGCGCCTTCGTTCGCGCCACCATCGCTTCCTGAATGAACCGGGCCAAACTCTGGCTCGCTAAAGTAGGCGATTCGGCCGCCGGCCCCTGAAAAAATGGAATCCACGAAATAAGCCGTGGAGCCGGAGCCGCCTGATGCTCGGCATAATAGGTTTCTACGCCGCCGACCACCTTTTTGCCTTCATTGAAATGGATGCTGACAAAGATACAATCCCGCGCGCGATTCGTAACCGCCGCGCGATCGGCGAGCGAAACATAACTGTCGCCAACTCGCGTCATCAGCGTCGCCAGGCCTTGGGCCTGCAGCAATCGATCGACGCGCTGCGCGATGTCGAAAGTCAGATCCTTCTCATAAATCGGGCCGCACATCGCTCCGGAATCCTGGCCGCCGTGGCCAGGGTCGAGAACAACCAGCGTGAATGGCGCCGGCGCCGCAGTGCGACGCGACGAAGTTGCCGGCCGTGGAATGGAAAGGACTTGCCACCAGACGAACGACGCGACCATCACCGAAAGTCCCAACCACGCGACAATGTTCTTCATTGCCCCGCCAAAGCCGAATCGCCCTCGAAACATCGTTACTTTTGAAGAGCCGACCGCACTTCTTCGTCTGCCAAAGTTCGATAACGAATAGCGCTTTTCCGGTCGCGCTCCAGCACGGCCGCTTCCATTCCAGCGTTAGCCAACTGCTCATCTCGATATTTCCGAATCGCGGCGCGTTCCGGCAATTCCTTGGTCCCATCTTCTCCCATCGCCATTCGGCCAACGCTCCACGCATCGAACGCCACATTGATCGCATCCGGCAGCGCCGCATCGGTGACGTGTTCTTTTTGCAAAAACTTTTCCATCAGCTCTGCCGACTGGCGCGTTCCACCCAAGACTGCAAACCGCTGCCTCGGTTGCCCAGTCAAACCATCAGCCGCGATTGCGCCGTCGTAATCGATGCGCAAAAACAAATCTTCCTTCGGGCTCGAGCCAATCTCGGCAAAAAGCAGCCGCGCCAAAAAGGGCGCACCATAAACTTGCTCGAACGCGCTTTTCATCACCGGGCTAAGGGAGTAATGCGCGAGACGGCGCAGTGAAACGTCCGCCGCCGAACGCGTGAAACCCTCGGTGCTGGCCAATTCGATTGCCGCCAATCGCAATCGCTCGATGTCGCCGGGATGGCCGATCGCCCCCATCGCGATTCGGTCGTAAATCTCAAAAATCTTTTGCCGCACGCGTCCGAGCGTTACGAAAAGAATTCCGTCGCGATATCCGACCGCCGCGATCGGACTCCCGGCCGCCAGCTGTGTTTCGATATACTCGCGCCGGTTCGCGATCGCCTCTACCCAACGATACGGCTCTTCGATCATGCCACCTTTTGTTTGAACACGCCCGCGATCTTCTCTTCGGGCAACGTCGTGATCCCGTCGCGCGAAACAGTTTTGATCAGCGGAAAAATTTTCCCGCTCCGATCGACCCCGCCGGTGGAGGTGTCCGCTTCCGCCGCGGTGTCGAGAGCACGCAACGCGATCGCAACCGACTCCTCCTCGTCCAATTCCTGAAGCTTTTTGGCGCCCCAGTTGTTTTCGTAATAAAGGATGCCGCGCACCGCTGGCGAACCGGAGCCGGTCGCGGCGTAATCGGTCACCTCGAATTGCGCGCCCATCGCATCGTAAAAGTAGAGTCGCGCTTCCGGTTTTGAATTTCCATCGTAGGTCGCGAAGATCGGCACCACCACGCCGACGCCTTGCATCACGAAACCGAAGTTGTCTCGCAACAATTTGGACAGCGCGCGCACTTTGCCGTCCACACTCATTTCCTGGAGCTGCGTGCGTCGGAAATATTGGAACGAATGTTCAAGCACCCGCGCCATTTCCCAGGCCGTAGCCGGCACACCGGCGATCGCCATGATCGAATGGCGATCGATCTCCAGCACCTTGTCGGCGCGATCGTAAACGACGGTATTGCCGGCGGTCGCGCGGCGATCGCCCGCTACCAGCACCCCGCCCGCAAACTTGAAAGCGAGGATGGTCGTTGATTCTGTTGGAATGAATGTGCGATTTCCGGCCGCGGTCGTTGGCTCGGGAGCGCTTTGCAGCAAACTTTTTCGGCGCAAGATCGCCGGAAAATCTTCACTCGCCCCCGAAAAGTTCGGATCGAGCGCCAAAGGCGGCTTGTCCATTATTGGCCGGTGCGCTGGCGGTAGCGCTTCGACTGGTTCGGGTCCACCTTCCGCATTTTCTTCAATAAATCTTTCGTGTCCGGCCGCGACACGTCGGGCGAGCGCGGACCACCTTCGTCCCCCTGCTTCGGACCCCACGGAGCGGGATCAAACGGCTTTTGCACGCGCTCCGGCATAGCAAAAAATTTAAGGAGAAATGATAAGAAGGCAAGCTGATGCCCTTCAGCCCCCTGCTTGCCAGTGAGAGCGGCTAATGCCAAAATCGAGGGTTGATGAAATCCCTGGTCGCGAATGCTCTTGCCGCATCGGTTTTGATCGCTCTCGCGAGCTCGAATAGCTTCGCCCAGACAATTGCGCCCACGCCACACGCCTCTGCGACTCAAGCCGCCGCCGGCCAGGCCGCGCAACTTCAGGAGCTGGCCAAAAAGATCGATGAGCAGAATGCGAAGATCGATCTGCTTTCGCAGCAAATCCTCAAACTCCAGACGCAGCTGTCCAACCAACGCCCTGGCGTCATGATTGGCGAGGGCGCCCCCTCAACCTCCACGTCGACTGCATCGACGTCTACTCCAGCGGCGGCCGAACCGTCCGCGAAAGCAGGCGATGGCAATAGTCACATCGTTGCGCGGGGCGAAACGCTTACCTCAATCGCGCGGATGCACAACATCAGCGTGAGCGAGCTGCAAAAGTTCAATCACATCGACAATCCTTTGAAATTGCAGGCCGGCCAGACCCTTTTGATTCCCCCATCGCCGATCCCGTCGCCATCTTCTTCGGGCGAATAATCGATGGAGGAAGTTTTCAGCCAACCCTGGTTTTTGCGCAAGCATCAGGACGGTTCCACTTTCGGACCGATATCGTTCGATCAACTTTCCGGTTGGGCTTCGGCCGCTCAAGTCGCGCGCCACGATCTTGTTTCGACTGATCGACAAACATGGTTGAAAGCGCCGATGCTTGCGCAGCTCGGAATGGATTGGTTGGTCGAAGTGACCAGCGAGCATTATTACGGACCAACCACTGTCGGTGCGATCCAGGAATTTATCCGGCTTGGCGATATCAACGCGAACGCCTTCGTTACCAATTCCTGCGACGGAACTCGGCGGCAGATCGGTGAAATGCCTGCGCTCTTCAAAACAAACGACGCCGCCTCTAAGACGAGCTCAGGCGACGCCGCGGTCGAGCCCGCCGCGGCCGGTATTTCAATTCGTCTTCAGGAACGCATCCGCGATCTCGAACAAACTTTGCGGGAAGAACGACGCGCCTTCTGAAGCCGAGCAGCGTCACGAAAAACTGGAAGAAAAATACAACGCGCTTCTGCAGGGTAGCGGCCCTACCGCTTAGATCGACATCTGCTCGTCCGGCGACGCGACCGGCGCTTCCTCCAAGCTCGCAGTCGCGTCAACGATCTCGCGTGGCGATTCGAGCAAACTTTGCTCGCACAACGCCGCATATTTGCCACCGTGCCCAATCAGCTCCTCATGCGTGCCGCGCTCAATGATGCGGCCATGATCGAGCACGAGAATCTGATCGGCACGCACAATCGTCGAAAGCCGATGCGCGATGACCATCGACGTTCGGTTCGCCATCAAATGCTCCAGCGCTTCCTGAATCAGACGCTCGGTCGCGGTGTCCACACTTGCGGTTGCTTCATCGAGAATCAAAATCGGCGGATCCTTCAACAGAGCGCGCGCGATCGAGAGCCTTTGCTTTTCCCCGACACTCAACTTCACACCGCGCTCACCCACTACACTCTCCAATTTGTCTGGGAGTCGTTCGATAAACTCGCGCGCATTGGCGGCTTCCACCGCGCGCCATAACTCCGCGTCGGTCGCGCTCGGTTTTCCCATCAAAAGATTCTCGCGGATCGAGCCGTTGAAAAGAAAACTTTCCTGTGTCACGAGGCCGATATTCTCTCGCAGCGCGCGAATGCCGTATTCGCGGATCTCTTTGCCATCGACAAAAATCTGGCCATCGCCCTCTTTCAATTCGTAAAAACGCGGAAGCAAACTCGCGACCGTGGATTTACCCGCTCCCGTCGCGCCGACCAGCGCAATTGTTTCGCCCGGTCGTGCATGCAGCGAAACATTTTTCAGTGCGGGAAGACCTTCGGCATAACTGAAATTGACGTTTTCGTAACGAATGTCGCCGGCGACTCGCACCGCCGTGTAATTGTCGATCCAACCGGGCTCGCTCGGCTCGTCGAGAATTTCAAACACGCGCTCGCCCGCGGCGCGGCCGGCTTGGACGAGTTGATTCAATTGATGAAGCCGGCTGATTGGATCGTAGAGAAACGCGGTCAACATCAGGAACGCGACCAGGTCGCCGATTTGCATCGTGCCGTTGAGCACCGCGTAACTTCCAAACCCGAGCACGACCACCGCACCGATCGCTTCGAACATCGACATCGACGGCGAGTAAATCGCCCAGACCCGCATCACCACCAGCGTCGCGTGCCGCAATTGATCGCTCACCCGATTGAACCGAGCGTGCTCTTCTTTCTCGCGCGCAAAACTTTTGATCTGTCGGATCCCCGAAAGGTTGTCGTGCAGGAGCGCGTTCATCGCCGAGGCCGCGCGACGCTGCAGTCGATAGCGGCGGTGCGCCGTGAGCGTGTATGTCAACGCACCCGCAATCAAAAACGGGAACGGAATCAACGCGAGCAACGCGAGCTTGGCGTTGAAATAAAACATCACGCTGAGAACGATCACGACTTGCAGAATCGCGGTCACGCCCTGTTCGATCCCGTCGATCAGCATGCGCTCGACCGAATTTACGTCTTCGATCACGCGTGTCATCAAATCGCCCGTCGCGCGATTGTCGAACCAGCGCAGCGGCAGCAATTGAATGTGCGAATACAAATCACTTCGCAGATCGAAGATCACCCGCTGCTCGAAGGTGTTGTTTAAAATGATTCGGAGCGTGTTGAAACCGTGTTGAAGCACAAACGCCACCAACGCGAATAAGACGAGCGGCATTAATTTTTCCGGATGATGCTGGCGGACCACGTCGTCGATGATCAATTTGGTCACGCCCGGAAAAACGATCACCATTAGCGTGCCGATGATCGCACACCCCAGCGTGCCGAGCGCAAGTGCGGGATAACGCTTTAAATAACCAAAGACGCGCCAGACCGTTTTCATTCCAGATTCACGATTAGGCAGGTTCTCACCCCCCGCCAGTTGGTGACCGTGAAATCCTCGCATTCCCTAACTTACACCCGGTCGCCGGAATGTTTATGTCGATCTTTGAACGTCAGCTCGGCGATTCCGGATTTATCGAGCTCGCCCAAACCTTCCGCGATCATGCGCTCGTATTGCTCCTTGGTCGCCCGCGCAAGCGGTAGATCGAGACCAAGTTCACGCGCGAGCTCGAGCGCGATGCCGCTGTCTTTGGCCGCGTGGCCGGCAGAGAAAAAGCAACTGTGTTCGCGGTTCTGCATATCTTCGCCATCCGTTTCCAAAACGCGCGAGGCCGCGCCGGTTTGCGCAAAAACTTCGCGGAGCGTTTTTAGATCCAGTCCAAGCGCGTCACCGAGCGCGAGTCCTTCGGCCAGACCCGCGGTGTTGATGTTCATCACCATGTTGACCAGCGCTTTTACTTTCGCTGCTTCGCCGGCTTTGCCGATGAATCGCACGGTCGCGCCAAGTTCTTTAAGCACGGGCTCTGCTTTCCGGAAGGCCGCCTCGGCCCCGCCGCACATCAAATAAAGTTTCCCTTCGCGCGCCTGAGTGATGCTTGAGGCCATGCAGGCTTCGAGCGATTGCGCGCCGGCTCTCTCCGCCATCTTCTCAACATCGACATGGACCTGCGGTGAAATCGTGGCGCAGTTAATGAAAAGTTTTCCGCGCGCGTTGACGAGAAGGTTGTCACCGGTTCCCGAGAAAATGTTGCGCATCGCTTTGTCGTCGGTCACGACAGTGAAGGTCACGTCCGATTGCGCCGTCACTTCCGCCAAATCCTGACACGCGGCACAACCAAGCTCTTCCGCCAGATCCGTCGCCACTTTTCGGTTCGTGTCGTAAACCGCGGTCACATGAAAGTTTCGATCTTTCAACCGGCGCGCCATGTTCGCGCCCATTCGCCCGACGCCAACCAAACCAATGTTCATGACGATAATGTTTCAGATATCCGCTAAATACGCCAAACGACACGAAAGACTCACTGGATTCAATTTTAAAATCCTTTGGCGCAATTTGGTGTGTTTAGCGGATACGAACCTCAAACATCAAACTTTATGGGCAAAGAACGGATTGTGTTTCTTTTCCTCGCCCACGCTTGTCATCGGCCCGTGACCGGGACAAATGATCGTTTCATCCGGCAAGGTCAGAATTTTCTCGAGATTGTTTCGAACGGCGTCCTTGTAGGAAACGGTCCCGCCACCCATCGAGCCGGCAAAAAGCGAGTCGCCGACGATCGCGATCGGTCGGGCGAGACCGGTCACAACGAACGTCATTCCTCCCGGCGAATGTCCCCAGGTCAACCGTGCTTCGATGTCGATCTTGCCGACGCGAAATTTTTTTCCTTCATCGATTGTTTCCGCTGCCGGCACCGGTTCGCGCGCCGGAGCAAAAACTTCGGCGCCAGTTTCTTCGCGCAGTCGCGGCAAGTCGGCGACGTGATCGGAATGGGCATGGGTGAGCAAAATCAAGCTGATGCTGAGATTTTCTTTCGTCGCCAGTTTTAGCATTCCGGCGCAGTCTGCGCCGGTATCAAATGCGGCTGCGTGTTTCGTTGCCGGGTCCCAAACGAGATAGGCGTTCACCAGCATCCCGCCGTAGCTGGTATTGAATTGGGCAAGCCCGTCGAAATCCTCGAGCTTGTCCGGTTTCCATTTGCCCTGAGCAAGATTGACCAGCGCATTTGGGTCGAGGTCCAGCACCGGCGCAATCGCGCGCAAAGTCGCCTCGTCCGCTTGCCCATCCCGCGCTTTACGAACTGCGTCCGCGTTCATGCCGGACTTCTTCCCCAGTTCGCTATCGGAAATCCCCAAACCGCGCTGCGTTTTGCCGATGATGTCCCCGACGTTGTCTTCCAGTTCGATCATAACCTTCTTTCGTCAGGCAGAGAGCGCGTGCGCTTCTCGATCGCAGCGCAGATTCTGAATCTTTTCGCGGACGAGCTTTTCGAATGTGCTTGCAACATCGACAACTGAAAGCGTTTTTCCCGTTTCTTTCTCGATCGAAGTCATGGTCACGTCCGAAATTCCACACGGAATGATGTGCGCGAAGGGCGCGAGATCGCCGCAAACATTGAGGGCGAGCCCGTGCATCGTGACCCAATGCCGCACCCCGACCCCGATCGACGCGATCTTGCGATGGCCGATCCACACACCGGTGAGACCTTCGCGCTGCTTCGCCTCGATTTCGTAGCCGGCGAGAAAATCGATCAGTGTTTGCTCAAGCCAGCGCAGGTAGCGATGCAAATCTTGTCCGCTCCGGCGAAGATCGACAATCGGATACGCCATCAGTTGGCCGGGTCCATGATACGTGGCCTGACCGCCGCGATTGATCGCGAAAAGCGGATGCGGCAAATGCGCCCCGCCCAACAAACTCGATTTATCCGGGGTGCGTCCGATGGTGTAAACCGGTTCGTGCTCGAGCAGGAGCACTTCATCGGCGGAAACGCGATCTTCATACTTTCTGGCAACGATCTCTTCCTGAAGCGCGAGCGCATCGGCAAAGTTCACGCGGCCGAGCCAGCTGATTCGAAGATCGACATCACTCATATCTGGGCGGCTCCTGGAACTCCCATCCGCGCGGTCTCTTGCGCGCGCAGATGGGTCAGGCCAATCGCGAGCGCGTCGGCTGCATCCGCATCCGGCGTTTCGGTCAAACCGAGAAGCGCGCGCACCATGAACGCGACCTGATTTTTTCCAGCGCCGCCGCGACCAACCGTAGCCTGTTTGATCCGCGTGGGCGGATATTCGAAAACCGGCAATCCATTTTCAGCGGCGGCAAGAATCGCCGCGCCGCGGGCGGCCCCGAGTAGAATCGCGGTCTTGTAACTCTGGACGTAAATGACCGATTCGAGCGCGCAACAATCCGGCTCGTGCTCGCGAATCAATTCGGCCAAGCGATCGCGGATCGCGACCAGGCAGGACGACGATCGGAGCTTCTGCGCATTGTGAATCGTGCCGAAGTAAAGTGCGCGCGCTTTTCCGTTGTTTGCATCGACAACTGCGACGCCGGTGTTGCGCAGGGAAGCGTCGATGGCGAGAACGCGCATGTCAGTGACCAAAACCAAGCGCGAGAAAAACGCAGCCGGCAAGGCCGAAGAGGAGACTGACTATCCAGAAGCGCCGTTTTTTCGTCAGCGCCGAAATCGCCGCAATCGCGATCGCGATTTGGAACATGGTTACGCCGCGAGCGAAAACTTCGTGTTGATGAAAATTCGATTTCGCCTCCGCCTGTTTATGCTCGGCCTCGGTTTTGATCTCCTCCTGTTCCTTCTCGTAGCGTTCACGTTTGGCGGAATCGGATTCGTTGGGCGCGCTTGAAAGCGCAATTTTCGCATCGAGCACTGAAGCCTTGATGCTTTTGGCCTGGTAGTAACCCCATTGGTCGGATGCTTCGATCTGGCTCATCATCGCTTCGTTGGCGTGTTTTCCGGAAAGAAGCCCGGCGATCGCAGCCAGAACGGCCAAGATCGCGGTGCTCAACGCCACCCACGAAATCCACGTTTCGCCGCTGTGTTCGGCGCTGTGATGAACGTGCTCCTGCAAATCTTCAAGCGGAACTTCAGCTTCTTCCACGAATTCAATCTAAGATCGACATCCACAGCTTCAAGGTCGAAACGTAACGCACTGTGAGCCGGCAAGGGAACGATCGCGATCCGGGTTTCATTAGGCGATTTTTCCGCTCGCTCGGTCCCGGTGTGATTACGGGTGCAGCGGATGACGATCCATCAGGGATCGCGACCTACTCCATTGCCGGCGCGCAACACGGCCTCGCGCTCTTATGGACAGCGCTGATCACGTGGCCACTGATGGCTTTCGTGCAAATGATGTGCGCTCGCATCGGCATGGTTAGCGGACGTGGTCTCGCCGGCGCGATGCACCACAAATATCCACGGCCACTGATCCTCGTCGCGGCACTAGCGCTCTTTGCCGCAAACTCGATTAACGTCGGCGCCGATCTTTCCGGAATGTCGGATGCGGCTGAAATGCTGACCCACATCAACTCTCACATCTTCGTCATCTTTTTCGGAGTCGGCATTTCATTCGCCACCATCTGGTTTCGCTATCATTCCATCGCGACGATTTTGAAATGGCTGGCGCTCGTTTTGTTCGCTTATGTCATCACCGGGTTCATCGTTCACCCAGATTGGCGAATGGTTGCGCACGCCGCCTTCATTCCGGCCTGGCCGAAGAATCACGATCAATGGGGAATGCTGGTTGCGATCCTCGGCACGACGATCAGCCCGTATTTGTTTTTCTGGCAGGCGTCGCAGGAGGTCGAAGAAGACAAGGCAAAAGGACGCCGAATGTTGTATCGCCGTTTCGGCGCTACACCGGTCGAAATCATCACCCGCAAGATCGATGTCGACGTCGGCACGTTCTTTTCGAATCTGGTCATGTTCTTCATCATTCTCACGACTGCGCTCACGCTTCATCAACACGGAATCACGCACATTGAGACTTCGAAGGACGCGGCGCAGGCGCTTTCTCCGCTTGCGGGAAAATTTGCCGGCACGCTTTTCACCCTCGGCATCGTGGGCGTCGGTTTGCTCGCGATCCCCACGCTCACCGGATCGGCCGCGTACGCGCTCGCTGAAACTTTCGCATGGCGCGAAGGACTCGATCAGCGTTTCCGCGGTGCGCGGCCATTTTACCTCGTTATCATTGTGTCGACCCTCATCGGCATCGCGATGGATTTCCTCAAGGTCAATCCAGTGCGCGCGCTTTACTGGACGGCGGTGATCAACGGATTGCTCGCGCCATTTCTTCTTCTCGGCATTATTTTCGTCGCGCTCGATCGCAAGGTCATGAAGCAGCAGCCCAGCTCGATCCCGAGTGTAATCGTCGTGTCCGTGGCAACGCTACTTATGTTTGGAGCGGGTATTGGAATGTTCGTCTTCTGAAGATCGACAAGTCAGGCGAGTGCGCCTTTAATTCAATGTCGAATCACATGAGCGAAACGTGCGTTTGCCAGATCTGCAAGAAGTCGAAATCTCCGACTGAGGGACAAATTGCCGAAGTAATTCGGCCATCCCTGCTCGACTGTATCAAGAAGCGCCATCCGGAATGGGATGGCACCGGATTCGTTTGCTTCGACGACATTGGCGATTGCCGCAAAGAATACGTCAAGGAAGTGTTGCAGGATGAGATCGGAGAACTCTCCGCGCTCGATGAGGAAGTCGTGGAAAGCCTCCGCCAACACGAAATCGTTTCCAGCAACATCGAAAAGCAATTCGAAAAGAAACTTACTTTCGGCGAACGCCTCTCCGATCGCATCGCCGAATTCGGCGGCAGTTGGAAATTTCTTATCAGCTTCGGCGGTGTTCTTCTTGTCTGGATCGCGATCAATGGCGTGTTGCTCGCCACCAAAGCCTTCGACCCATATCCGTTCATTCTTCTCAATTTGATTCTCTCATGTTTGGCCGCCGTCCAGGCGCCGGTCATCATGATGAGTCAGAACCGGGCCGAGGTCCGCGATCGCTTGCGCGCCGAAAACGATTACAAGATCAATCTCAAAGCCGAACTCGAAATCCGGCACTTGCACGAAAAAATCGATCACCTCCTGCGGAAGCAATACAACCGGCTCTTCGAGATTCAGCAGATCCAGATCGAGCTGCTCGAAGAGATCGGTCAGAAACGGGAGCGTTGATTGTCGTGAAGATAATCGGCGCCGTCATGTCGAGTTGTTTTGCGCTCTTCGCCGCGCGCGGCGCTGACCCAAAAACCAACTGGTCAAATAATTGCATGCAATGTCACGGGCCCGATGGGAGCGCGAGCACCGCCATGGGAAAAGCCCTCAATGCCAAAGATCTGACCAGCGCTCAGATTCAATCATCGTTTACTGATGCCGAAGCGGCCGCGGCGATCAAAGATGGCGTGACTAAAGACGGTATGACCAGAATGATCGCGTTCGGCGGCAAACTGAGCGACGACGAGATCAAAGCTTTGGTAACTTACGTCCGCACCCTCAAGAAATAATTCGCTCAAAATCGGGGTGGGAAAGCGCAACCAAAAGAAGGTAAAATGGTTTCATTGGTGAGGGTCGTATTTATGAAAAGATCTTTTGCGGTCGTGGCGGTCGCGGCGCTTGGCTTAGCCAGTAACGAAACCGCCAAAAGCAGCGGCGGAAACGCATCTTCGAATTCCGCACCGGCTCCGCATCACGGCTCGGCATCATCACCAGCAACTACCACAACAACGGTGACGCCACGTTTTAGCGGCGGCGTCCCGCATTACTCCGGCGCAATGCCGTACCGACCGACCGTTGTTTACGGAAACGGCAATCGTACGTTGAATTATCCGCCGGTGGGCAATTCCGTGTTACGTCACCAGATCCATTCTGGCGCGAACAGCCTTAATACTGGTTACGCGCTTCAACGCAGCGGCGGCAATCTGAATAAGACGGGCAATTTGCGTCAGCCTTCCGCGCAAAACGCACTCGCCAAAAACAAGCTCGATCCGCAAACATCCACCCGTCTTCGCAATTGGAGCGGAAACCGCGACAGCCTTTCGCAAGCGCGATTGAACCACGCGAACAACTGTCAGCATCACCACGGCTCCAATTGGTGGCGAAACCGCTGCGCCGCCATCATCTTTTTCGACTGGGGCTGGTGGGGTTGGTATGACGGCTGGTGGTATCCGGCCTGGGGTTACGACCCGTACTCCAATTATGAGTACAACGAACCGATTTATGGCTACGATGGGCTTTCACCGGACCAGATCGTTGCCAGTGTTCAAGCTCAGTTGCAGCACCTCGGTTACTACACCTACGCCGTCGACGGTAGAATGGGCCCGCTCACCCGCGCCGCGATCGCGCGTTACCAGCGAGATCGCCTTCTGCCGATCACTTCCGGCATTGATCCGGCAACGCTCGGATCGCTCGGCATTATTCGCTGACTTGCAACGGCGGCGAGTCTGCCGTTGAAAGATGGGGTGGAAGATTCGCCGTCACCACAAAAACAAAAACGCAGTCGCGTCAGCGCCGGCCTGCTCATCTTTCGCCGAAACAATATTATCCAGGTTCTGCTTGCGCATCCCGGTGGCCCGTTCTTCGCCAGAAAAGATGACGGAGTATGGACAATTCCTAAAGGCGAAGCCGCCCCGAGCGAGGACTTGTTGACTCGCGCGCGGATTGAGGTCGAAGAAGAGCTTGGAATCAAACCTTCCGGAAATTGGATTCCGCTCGGCTCCATCAAACAAAAAGGCGGCAAGACCGTTCACGCCTGGGCAGTCGAGGGCGATTTACCAGAGCAGTTCGAACTGAAATCGAATCTCTTCGAGATGGAATGGCCGCCGCGCTCAGGAAAATTTCAGGAATTTCCGGAGATCGATCGCGCGCAGTTTTTCCCGGAAGAGATTGCGCGGCGGAAAATGAATTCGGCGCAGATTCCATTTCTCGATCGCTTACGGGCGGCGCTGGCGCCGAAATGACAAAAATCCTATCGGTTGTCGATCCGGTCGCTGGTTTCCGGTGCGAGCACACATCGGAATCCGTAAATCACGTCGCGTTCGTTCCGATCGACGACATTGCGATACGACGATTGCATTTCCAAACGATTGCTTGTCGCCCAGGAACCGCCGCGGAGAACGCCCCAATCGCGGCCGGTCCCACTGCTGCCGCCTTTGTAAGTGTCGGCGCACCATTCCCAAACGTTGCCCCCGAGATCGTAGAGGCCTAACGCATTTGCCTTGAAGCTTCCTACCGGCATGGTCGTGCCGCGACGTTGTCCCGCGCCAGCTGGATAATTTCCTGCGCCGGCGGGCGGCGGCCATTGTTTCCCCCACGGAAACTCGTTTTTGATTTTGCCATCACGCGCTTGCGGCGTCGCGCCGCTCTCGTTGGCCAACCCAACGGCCAGGCTCCATTCCCGATCAGTCGGCAACCGATAGGATTGTCGATCTTCGATCAGATTTTCGTCGCGCTCTTTGTCGGTCAGCCATATACAAAATGCCATCGCGTCGAACCAATTCACTTTCACCACCGGATGCGTCGGCGCCTGTTGAAAGTCGGCTCGTTCATAATGCCGTCCGCTCCCGCGGGAAAACGCTTCGTAATCCTGCACCCGCGTTTCCCACACCGATATGCGAACTTCGGCGAGCGGAACGAACTTCATCCCTAACGAATTGGTGAACGATTGACCAGGCTCAGGACCGACGCTTTTCTCCAGGCGCGCCGCCAGAAACGACTGCTGCTGCGGTTCAACCTTGCCACTGACCGAAGTCGACTTGTAACCACCGAGTCGCAGCTCATACGTCATGTCGCCCGGTTTTACCTCCTCGATCACGAGCGGTGTTTGGCCGAGTTCCTGGCCATTACCGATGACCACTGCGCCCCCCGGCGCGCTCGTGATCTTCACGCTGCCGTTGGCAAAAACAAAATGAACGGCGTTTTCGCGTTGTGGATCGATGTCGATCTTTTGCTGTTCGTTAGGCCAACCCTCAAGATGGGCCGTCAGTTCGTGCGAACGCACCGGCAACTCGAGCCGCAGCGGGGTGCGTCCTCGCGATTTTCCGTCCACAAAAATCTCAGCTCGACTCGGCTCGCTCGTGATGTTCGTTATCGCGCTGACAAACGCCAAAACCTTGTGCGCGATTTCTCCGCGGCTGACTTCGACTTCGTCTCGCATTTCCCAATCTCCGCGATGCGCCACGACCAAGTATTTTCCCGTTGGCAAATCGATAATCGATTGCGGCGTTGTGCCCGCGCGCGAAACCTGACCGTCTTCACTTCGAATGGAAAATTGCGCGCCCGGCGGCTCGGATTGGATTTCAAGTGCGCCCTTGCTTCGAACGAGACGAAGCGCAGGCGGATCAAACGACCGCTTGGCACTAAGATCCACCGCTGACTCTACCGGCTCATAACCGGGACTCATGATCCGCAGGCTGTATTTGCGCGGTTCCAAATCTTCGAACGTCGCCGGACTTTTCTGCGCATGATCGCCCAGGACGACGAGCGCGCCAGGCGGTTCGGTCCGAACCGTCGTTTGCAAATGCAGACCGACATTTGGTTGCAGATGGCTCAGCCAAAACCAAACGCCAGCAACCGCGACCGCCACAATCGACATCGTCGCCAACAAAACTTTCGTGCGCGGTTTTCCCGGCCGTTCGCCGCGCTCGAGCGCTCGCAGATCGCGATGCATTTCTGCGGCTGATTCGTAACGTTTCTTCGGATCGTTCGCGCACGCTTTGACCACCACGTTGTTGAGTTGCAGCAGCTGCTCGCGATCAGGGCGCTGGCTCAACTGCGAATCGATCTCCGGAAAATCGAGTCGGTCTTTCCCGGTGCAGGTCTCGTAAAGAAGTTTGCCAAGACTGTAGATGTCGGCTTGCGGCGTCCCCGGTCCCTCCGGTGGAACATAACCTTCCGTGCCGACGAACGATTGCTGTCCACTCACCGCCACCAACCCGATGTCGGCAAGCTTTGGCACGCCTTCAGTGAAAATGATGTTCGACGGTTTGATGTCACGATGTGTCAGTCCGCGCGTGTGCAACGCCTCCAGCGCTTCGCTTAACGAAATACCGAGGCGTATCGATTCATCGGCCGACAACCGTTTCTGGCGGCCCAGATCGCTCTTTAACGTCCGCGGCTCGTAACTGACAGTGTCGATCTCGCGACCCGCCAGGTGGTCGTCCGCCAGCTCCATGCTGTAATAGAGATATTCGTTGGTGCGGCCGACGTGCAGGATGTCGATGAACCCGGCATGCCCGCGCGAGATCGGCTCGAAGGCGGACATTCCTTCGAACTCACGCAGGAACGCCCGCTCGCTTTCAAACGTGCTGCGATAAACAATTTTCACCGCGCGGAATGCCCCCGTGACCGTCCGCGCCAGCCAAATCTCCCCATAAGCGCCGCGTCCGATCACGCGTAGGAGTTCGTGATCGGGAATGATTGGGACTTGAGCGGAAACTTGTTCGGGAATGGTCGCGATTTTACACAAGCCGCGAGCGCGAGGCAATTGCAGCTGTAGTGGCCGCTGTCCTCAGCGGCAAATCCCTCGCAAAAGCCGCCGAGACGGTGGCCGCTACAACACAATCCTCAGCGGCCGAGTTTTTCCAGCGCTTTAATTTCCTTTTTCAAGACCGCCGACACGCGATGTCGCGCCAGATAGACCTGCCCGATGTTCACTCGTAATTGGTCCGCCACTTTTTGCGCCGGCCATTCTTTGCGCACGTAGCAATCGAAAATCTGAAACTGTTTCGGATCGACCTTCTTTTTTGCGCGCGCAATCGCTGCCTCAAACAAATTGTCCTTCCATTCTGCTTCCCAGACCGCGTCAAGATCGACGACGTGCGCGTCCGGCACGCGCTCAACCGTTGCGGTGAGACGATCATCCGCAACGTGCGGACGTTTCGCTCCGCCCGGCTCGCGTTTCCGAAATTGATCGACGATCCGCCAGCGTGTGATTTGCAAGAGCCATCCTTTAAAAGAACCAATCGCCGGATCGTATTTCAGTTTGTCGATCTTCTTCGCCACGGTGATGACGGTTTCCTGCACGACTTCCTGCGCTTCCGCGTCGGTCAAACCGGATTTGCGCGCGGTCGAATAAATCAGCCTCGAGTAAGTATCGAAAAATTCCTGCCAGCGCTTCTGGTCGTCCCAATTCGCCAGTCGATCGACCAGACTGCGACGGGTGGCGACCAAGCCGGCGTTTTTCATCCCGACCTGTCTTAGCGCAATCGTCCCGGTCGGCACAATTACTATCGATTAACTGAAAGATTTGGATTCGACTGACGAATTCACACCATGAAAACGCCCGCCCTCCTTTCGAAACTGCCCGACCTGATTATTCGCCCGTTCGTTCTGCTGGGCAAAATCGTGGCGAAAACCTGGTTCGCAGTCTTCGGTCGCGTCTCCTGGAGCCCGCCCCATTGGTTCTCGCAGAGCCGCACGGCCTGGATGCGTTTTAGCGAAGCCAATCCGCGAATCACCGCGGCCGGACTCATTGCAATCTTTCTGGTTTCATGTGGGGCAGCGTGGACTTGGAATTGGTATCAGAATCGACCAAAACCACATCGCGTCTCCGTTTCAATCGTAGCAATCCCGGTTACGAAACTTGAGAAGGAGCTAAAATATCCCCCACTGATCGTTCGGTTCAGCGACCCAGCAGCGCGCCTGGAAGAACTGAAGAAACCTTCGCTCCAAGGCGTACGGCTCGAGCCGCAAATCGCTGGCGCGTGGTCATGGAACTCGGACAAGGAACTGGTCTTTCGTCCCACCGAGGATTGGCCGGCCAATCAAAAATATCGAATCGTCTTCGACAAAAAATTCTTCGCGCCGCAAATTTTGATGGAACGGCTGACTTATGAAACACAGACGCCACCGTTCGCAATAGCGATTTCGCAACTCGAGCTCTATCAAGACCCCGCGAATCCAAAACTGCGCCAGGTGACGGCGACTCTCGAACTGACGCACGCGGTCGAACCCGGCGACCTGGATCGACACATTCAATTGCTGATGGTCGGCGGATCGGCGGTGTTCCCGCCGTCAGACCCGCCACCGCACTTCGCGATGACCTACGGGTTACATCATCGGCTGGCCTATTTGCGAAGTTCGCCGGTCACGCTTCCGGAAAACGAAGATTTCATGAAGCTCGAGTTGAACAAAGGCGTGCGCACCGCCCAGGGCGGCGCACAAACTCACGACGCGAGTGAGCAAAAGGTGAAGATTCCGTCGATCGCGACCGCGTTTCAGATCAATTCGATTGAAGGCAATATTGCGCGAAATAACAATGGCGAACCGGAACAGGTCGTCATTTTAAGTACGACGGCGGACATCGGTACGCGTGAGCTGGCAAAAGCGGTCAAGGTTTGGCTTCTGCCAAAACGAAAGCCGGAAACGAAAGAAGAATCAGAAACGGCCGAAACAGAAAGTGCCGACCAAACGGACTCCAGCGCTGAAAGCAAGGAGAGCAGCGCTTCGGACGAGTCCGAGGACACGACTGAAGAATCAAAGGATGAAAATTCGAAATGGCAGAGCGCGACCGACGTGCCAGACGAGGTGCTCGAGCAAGCCAAGCCCGTCGAATTCACAGCCATTCCTTCGGAAAAAGCGCAAGATCGACAACATGCGTTTCGAGTGCGGGTCGAAACTGATGGCGAGCTTTACATTCGCGTCGCCAAAGGCGTTCGCGCGTTTGGCGATTATCCGCTCGCCGATGATTACAACGCAGTCGTGGCGGTGCCTGAGCTTCCGCGCGAAGTGCAGATCCAGAGCCAGGGCGGATTGCTCGCGTTAAGCGGAGAAAGGAAATTGTCGATCCGCTCGCGCGGCTTGTCGGCGATCGAGTACGAAATCGCTCGCGTTGCAACTACCCAGATCAATCACCTCGTCAGCCAGACGGAAGGCAAATTCGAGGACCCTGAGTTTCACGAACCGAGCCTGTTCAACAAAGAAAACATTTCGCGAATCGCAGTCCAGCACCAGCCGATCGCTCTCGAAAATAAATGGAAAGCTAATTATTCGGCCTTCGATTTTTCCGAACAACTGCGCAAACCATCGGACGGCGGGAGCGAGCGCGGACTTTTCTTTTTGATCGCGCGCGGATGGGACCCAGCCAAGAACAAACCGATCACGTCAATCAAGGACAGCCGGTTCCTACTCGTGACCGACGTCGGAATTCTGACAAAGAAGAACACCGATGGCGGCAGCGACGTGTTCCTGGTGTCGGTCAAGACCGGCAAACCAATCAGCGGCGCGACGGTTGAAATTGTGGGCAAGAATGGCGTTCCGATTCAAACATCGAAAACCGCCGCGGACGGGCACTGCACTTTCCCATCCGTTGAAAAATCGGAGCGCGAGAAATCGCCGGTCGCGTTCGTGGCCCGCAACGGCGACGACATCGCGTTCATGCCGTTCGCACGGGAAGACCGCGTGCTGAATTTCTCGCGGTTCGAAACCGACGGCGCGCAGAATATCGGACCGGAAGGGCTCGATGCCTTTGTCTTCACCGAGCGCGGCGTCTATCGGCCGGGCGACGAAATTCACATCGGTCTGGTGGTCAAACAGCGTAACTGGCGCGGCAATCTCAAAGGCCTGCCGATCGAAACCGAAGTCGTCGATGCCCGCGACCTGAAGGTGCAAACCAAAAAGGTAACACTCTCGGAAAGCGGCTTTGTCGAACTGAATTACCAAACCGCGAACGAATCGCCGACCGGCGTTTACACAATAAACGCCTATCTCGTTAGGAACAATAAGCGCGGCACGCTGCTTGGATCGACAACCGCGAGCGTCAAAGAATTCCTGCCCGACCGGATGAAGATTGAAACACGTCTTTCCAAAGGGACGCCGCGCGGCTGGGTTAACCCAAACGACATGCGCGCCTCGATCGCGCTGGCTAATCTTTACGGCACGCCGGCAACCGACCGGCGCGTGACCGGCAAGGTCGAGCTCGCGCCGGCGGAATTTTCGTTTCCCGAATTTAAGGACTTCACCTTTTTCGATCCGCTCATCGACGAAAAGAAAACTCGGACCGAGCAAACAGTCGATCTCGGCGAAAAGAAAACCGACAATGACGGGCACACGGAGTTTGAGTTGCAGCTCGAACGATTCGCAGATTCGACCTACTCGATGCGCTTCATCGCCGAAGGCTTCGAAGGTGAAGGCGGTCGCAGCGTGACTGGATACGTCAACGCGCTGGTCTCGGCATTGCCTTACGTGATCGGGTACAAGGCCGAGGGCGATCTTCGTTATATCGACGCGAACAAGCCGCGCGCGCTCGACCTGGTCGCGGTTGATCCGCAACTCAACCGGATCGCGGTCGAAAATGTGACACTCAACGTGATCGCGCAGGAATACGTCTCGGTGCTCAAGAAACAGGAGAACGGCAATTACGTTTACGAATCGGTCCTGCGGGAGCGACCGACCAAATCGGAAAAGATCGTAGTTGCGGCCGGCGGTTTGCATTACGCGCTGCCAACCACGGAGCCAGGCGATTATGTCCTCGAGTTGCGCGACGATCAGAACCGAACCCTAAGCAAGCTGCATTTTTCTGTCGTTGGTCAGGGGGCGACTGCGCGCTCGCTTGAAAAGAATGCCGAACTGGAGATCAAGCTCGACCGCAAGCAATACAACGCGGGCGATGACATCGCGATCAGCATTGTTGCGCCGTACGCCGGGAGCGGTCTCATCACGATCGAACGTGAAAAAGTCTACACCTACAGCTGGTTTCAAACGAATACCGCCAGCAGCATCCAGCACATTCGCCTGCCCGAAGGCTTCGAAGGCAGCGGATACGTCAACGTTGCTTTCGTGCGCGCGCTCGATTCCAATGAAATTTTCGTCAGCCCGCTCAGTTACGGCGTTGTCCCGTTCACAGCGAACGTCGAAAAGCGTCGCCTCAAGATCGACATCCAAACCGCGGCCACCGTCAAACCCGGAGACGGATTGCGCATCGGTTACAAAACCGATCGTCCGTCGAAGATCGTCATTTTTGCGGTCGACCAGGGAATCCTGCAGGTCACCGATTACAAAACGCCGAACCCACTCGCGTATTTCTTCCGCAAATGCGCGCTCGGCGTCGAGACCGCGCAGATTGTCGATCTTATCATCCCGGAATTTTCGCTGCTCCGCTCGCTTTCCGCTTTCGGGGGAGACGGCGGCGAAGTGCAGAGACTGAATCCATTCAAGCGAGTCACCGAAAAGCCGGTCGCATTTTGGTCCGGCATTCTCGATGCGGACAGCACAGCTCGCGAAGTGACTTACAACGTGCCCGATTTTTTTGACGGGACCTTGAAAATAATGGCGGTCGGCGTTTCGAGCGAGACAACCGGATCCAGCGATCGCGACGCGCTCATTCGTGGACCATTCGTGATCACGCCGAGCGTCCCAGTCCTGGCCGCTCCCGGGGATGAATTTGAAGCCGGAGTCACTGTTGCAAACAACATCGAGGGCTCGGGCGCGGGTGCTGAAATCGAGCTGCGCGCGCAAACTTCGGCCCAACTGTCGATCAAAGGTCAGGCAACGCAAAAACTAAAGATCGCGGAAGGACGCGAACAGAGTGTGACATTCCGATTTCATGTGAACGACGCGCTCGGCTCCGGCGAAATCAAATTCACCGCCAGTCGAAGCGGAACCGAAACGCATCGCCGCGCGACACTCAGCGTCCGCCCGCCCGTTCCCTATGTGACCGATGTTCGGAGCGGCAATTTCAAAAAAAGCAGCGCTGACGTTCCGATTAAACGCGCGATTTACTCGGAGTTTGCCAAACGAGACGCAGCCCTCTCCGCGCTGCCACTCGGTCTGGCCCATGGTCTCGATGCTTACCTGAAGAATTTTCCGCACGGGTGCAGCGAGCAACTCAGCAGCGGCGCATTTTGCCGGCTCATGCTCGCCGATGAAGTCGATTTTGGATTGAATCGCGCCGAAGTGAATGCTCAGCTCGAAAAAGTTTTCGCTGTTTTGCGCCGCCGCCAAAACGATCAAGGCGCTTTCGGCTACTGGGCGCCGGAAACCGGCGAGCACATCAGTTTCAATTCCACTTATGTGATGGATTTCTTGAGCGAGGCGAAGGCCGCCGGCTTTCCGCCGCCCGCCGACATGTTCGCGAGCGGGTTGCGCAATTTGCAAAAGATGGTTGCACGCCAGCCATCAGACATCATCGATGCGCGCAGAGTTGCCTACGCGATTTATGTGCTCACGCGCGAAGGTGTGATCACGACTAATTACATTCTTAATTTGCGGGATTACCTCGACAAGAATCACGAGGACGAGTGGCAAAACGATCTGACCGGCGTCTATCTGGCCGGCGCGCTCAAACTTCTGCACAAGGACAAGGACGCGGAAAGTTTGATCGAGAAGTTCAAGATCGACAATAAGACGAAACGAGAATATGACGATTTTTGTCAGCCCCTGGGCGCGAATTCGCAGTACGTTTCGGTGCTGGCACGCCAATTTCCGGCGAGGCTCAAGAGAATTTCAGCCGCCGAGTTCGAGCAAATCCTGCGGCCGATTGGAGACGGTGAATTCAACACCCTCTCGGCTGCTTATGCGGTGCAGGCATTGAAAGCGTATTCCCACGCGATCGCGCAGAATCCTCCCCAGTTGACTATTGCTGAGGTTCACCCGGACAAACATGAGGTCAGCTTAACGAGCGGCGCGAAGTTGCTGCAACGATCCGCATTTTCCAAAGATGCGACTACGCTTCGATTCAAAAGCGCGGCTGCGATGGGCGGGCTCGGCGCGTTTTATCAAGTGGTCGAGGCTGGATTCGATCGACATCCTCCGAGTAAGCCGGTTACCGCCGGATTAGAAGTCTTTCGTGAATTACTCGACAAAGACGACAAGCCGGTCACACGCACGAAGCTTGGCGAACCGATTCACGTCCGTCTGCGCGTCCGCAGTCTGAAGGACGAAACGTTTACCAACGTCGCGATTGTGGATCTTTTGCCCGGAGGATTTGAAGTTGTCGGTTCATCGTTGCAGCCGGGCGTTTCTTCAACCAATGGAATCGATTATGTCGATGTCCGGGAAGATCGCGCGGTGTTTTTCGGAACCGCGTCCGGCAGCGTGCTCGAGATCAATTATCAAATCAAATCGTCCAACCGCGGAGAATTCGTCGTTCCGCCGGTATTCGCCGAATCGATGTACGAGCGCAAGGTGAAGGGCCTCGGCGTCGGTGGAAAAATCAGTGTCACGGAGTGACCATGCGCCGTCTCCTCTTTAAACGTACCCTGGTCGCGCTTGCCAGTTCTATCGCTGTCGTCGGTTGCCCTTGGCTCTTATTGCCGAAACCGCCGTTGCTCGACGGCATTTCATTTTCGCAATCCGTACGCGATCGAAATGGTAATCTCCTTCGTCTCACTCTCACCTCGGACCAGAAATTTCGGATCTGGACTCCGTTGCGTGACATGTCGCCGGAGCTGATCGATGCAACGCTTCGATACGAAGACAAATATTTTGCCCGACATCCGGGCGTGAATCCGATTGCGCTGCTTCGCTCGGGAATTGGCCTGCTGCGCGGCGAAACGCGCACCGGAGCATCGACAATTACCATGCAACTGGCACGATTACGTTTTCATCTTCAAACCCGAACGCCAATCTGGAAATTGATTCAGATCGCGCGCGCGCTCGAGCTGGAGCGGCATTATTCGAAATCCGAAATTTTAGAAGCGTATCTCAATCTCGCGCCTTACGGGCGCAACATCGAAGGCATCGGCGCCGCCAGTGAGATCTACTTTGGCAAGACCGCGGCGCATTTGACGCGACCGGAATCAATTTCGTTGAGTGTCATTCCGCAGAGCCCGACGCGACGCGCCTTGTATGCCGGCCGAGAGAATCGGTCGCTCAATGCTGCGCAGGACAATTGGTACGACCGCGCCAGGGTCGATATGCAACTGTCCGCCCGACAATTCAGCGCGCGCGCGGAAACAGAGCGGAAGTTCCTTGCGCCACACTTTGTTCAGCAAGTTTTGGCCACGGAAAAGGGACGTGATGGAATTGCCACCACACTCGATTTGAAAAAGCAGGAACTGATCGAACGGCGAATGGCGGATTACGTCCGGGGAAATCACAATCGCGGAATTCAAAATGCCGCCGCGCTACTTGTCGATGTCCGAACGATGGATGTGTTGGCGCAGGTTGGTTCCGCCGATTTCTTCAACGCCGAAATTCAGGGACAAGTGGACGGAACGCGGAGTCCGCGCTCGCCCGGTTCCACTCTCAAACCGTTCATCTACGCGCTCGCACTCGACCAAGGGTTGATTCACCCATTGTCGATCCTGGCAGACGCACCGCGCAGTTTCGGCGATTACAATCCGGAAAATTTCGATCGCGAATTTCTTGGGCCGATTCGCGCGAGCGATGCGCTGGCTCGCAGCCGCAATCTTCCCGCGGTCGAATTGGCATCGCAGCTTTCGCATCCGAGGCTTTACGAATTTCTGCGCGGCGCCGGAGTCGCATTGCCGCGCTCCGAATCGCTTTATGGATTGGCGCTCCCGCTCGGTGGCGCGGAGGTCAAGATGGAAGACCTCGCCCGACTTTACGCGGCGCTCTCCAACAACGGCGAGCTGCGTCCACTCCGGCGCAAGCCCGGCGACCCAATGCCTGGAAACGGCCATCAAATCGTCACTCCGGAAGCCGCGTTCCTCACGCTCGAAATGCTGAACGTCCCGCGACCTGAGATTAATTATGCAGATTCAGGTAACGTCGCGCCCGTTTTCTGGAAAACGGGGACATCGCACGGTTTTCACGACGCTTGGTCGATCGCAGTTTTCAATCATTACGTGCTCGCGGTCTGGATCGGAAATTTCGATGGCAAACCGAATCCGGCATTCATCGGGCGCTCGGCCGCCGCGCCCCTCTTATTTCAAATCATCGACAGTCTTCGGGCGAGCTGGCCGGAGCGATGCGAGCCGCATCTTCCGCCACCGGGCGCGAATTTGAAGCGAGTCGAATTTTGCGCAGTGTCGGGCGATTTACCGGAGGCCCACTGCACGCACCGCGTCGAGGGTTGGTTCATTCCCGGAATTTCACCGATCAAAACGTGCGATGTGCATCAGGAAGTACTAATCGATGTTGCCACCGGTCTGCGGGTCCCGATCGATGACGGAACGCGACAGCTCCGGCGCGACGTTTACGAATTCTGGCCGAGCGATCTGCTAAGACTTTTCGAGCGCGCGGGTGTGGCGCGCAGGCTGCCGCCTCCGTTTTTGCCCGGAACGGAGTCGGACCTGGCGTCGCGCATGGGAAACCCGCCGCGAATTACGTCCCCTACCGGTGGACACGATATCTTTTTCGCATCGTCGAACGCGATTCCGTTGCGCGCAAAGACCGATGCGGACGTGCGCGAGATTTATTGGTTCGCCGACAAGACCTTCATCGGAAAATCCAATGTGACAGAAATGCTGACCTGGAAATCAACGCCGGGCGATTATCAATTAATCGCGCTCGACGATCACGGCCGTTCCGCATCATGTAGCGTGACAGTGCGCTGAAGTTGTAGCTGCCGCCGTCTCCGGCGGCAGATCCGGTAAGACTGCCGATGAGGACATCGGCAACTACAACATTTCCGTTGAAGAGCGAACGTGCTGACAGCAGCGTAACGCTCCATGTCGCGCCAATACACACTGCACGCCGCAAGATCGACATCGATCCATATCGATTACGCGGCGGAGTTGAATGAGCAGCAGTTTGCGGCCGTCACTGCCCGGCCCGGGCCGCAGTTGATCATCGCCGGCGCCGGTTCAGGCAAAACGCGCACCCTGACCTATCGCGTCGCTTACTTGCTCGAAAACGGGATCGACCCGCGAAATATTTTGCTGCTCACGTTCACCAACAAGGCTGCGCGACAAATGCTCGATCGGGTCGCGAACCTGTTGCCAATCGACGCGAGCGGACTTTGGGGCGGAACATTTCATTCCGTGGGGAACCGGATGTTGCGACGCCACGGCGGCGCGCTCGGATACAACAGCGGATTCACGATCATGGACCGCGAAGATCAGAAAGATTTGATCAATACCGTGGTCGCGAGCGCGGGGATTGATCCGAAGGAAATCCGTTTCCCGAAAGGCGACGTGCTTGCGGAGATTTTCAGTTTCGTCGTGAATACCGAGACGGCGCTGGAAGAACTACTCGCCGAAAAGTTCCCTTACTTTCTGCCGCTGCTCGAAAAAATCACCGACGTCCATGGGCGCTACGAGAAAAAGAAGAAGGCGACCAATTCGGTCGATTTCGATGATCTGCTCGAGAAGACATTGTCGATGCTGCAAAAGCACGAGAACATCGCCTCATTTTATCGGCGTCAATTTCAATTCATCCTGGTCGACGAATATCAGGACACGAACAAAATCCAGGCCGATTTGATCGATCTCCTCGCGCGCGAACATCGCAACGTCATGGTCGTCGGCGACGACGCGCAATCGATCTATTCCTGGCGTGGCGCCAATTTCCAAAACATCCTCGAATTTCCGAAACGTTATCCTGATGCGAAGGTTTTTAAGATCGAGATGAATTACCGGAGCGTGCCGGAAATCCTCCAAGTCGCGAACGCGGCCATCGCCGCGAACGTTGACCAGTTTCAAAAAAATCTACAGCCGACACGCGAATCGGCCGCGGCGAAGCCGGCCGTGGTTGCGCTAAATGACGGTAGCGAGCAGGCGCAGTTTATCGCGCAACGAATTCTCGAATTGCGCGATGAAGATGTCGATCTTAACGAGATCGCCGTGCTGTATCGGGCACACTATCACGCACTCGAACTGCAATTGGAGCTCTCGCGGCGCGGAATCCCCTATCAAATCACGAGCGGCATCCGCTTTTTCGAACAAGCGCACATCAAGGATGTGATCTCGTTCATTCGGTTCGTCGCCAATCCGCGCGATGAAGTCGCATTTAAACGGATGGTGAAATTGCTTCCCGGCATCGGAAACCGCAGCGCCGAAAATCTTTGGAACGCATGGGACAAATCGTTGAATGAGCGCGGCGAGATCACGTCGTTTAGCGAACGTTTACTGACAATGGTCGTGAGCGCGAAATCGAAGAAGCATTGGAGCCAGCTCGCGCACACCCTCGATGAAATCGCTCCCGGCGGACAACCGAATCCGCCCTCAGAGATGATTACGTCGGTAGTCGAAGCAATCTACGACGATTACGCGAAAGTGAACTTCACCAATTACGAACTGCGACGTGAAGATTTGAACCAGCTGGCCGCGTTTGCGCGCCAGTTCAAAGATCTGAATGAATTTCTGTCACAGCTCGCGCTGATCAGCAACGTCGACGCGGAAGCGGCCCCGAACCAGACCGGCGACCAGGAAGCGGTCAATCTTTCAACCGTGCATCAGGCGAAAGGGCTCGAGTTTCACACCGTGTTCGTGATCTGGCTGACCGACGGAATGTTTCCGAGCAGTCGCTCAATGGATGACCTGAAAGATTTGGAAGAAGAGCGGCGTTTGTTTTACGTCGCGATTACGCGGGCCAAGGATGAGCTTTATCTCACCTATCCGCACATGCGTTTGACCGGCGGCTACGGCGACGTTTTCCAGCGGCCATCGCGATTCTTGAAAGAAATTCCGAACAAACTCGTCGAAGACTGGCAGGTAACCCGGAGCTGACGCTCCGAAATGACCAAGCACGAATGTCGAATGTCGAAACAATGACGAAGTCCGTGCCGAGCTGCTTGGTCATTTGCTCATTTGAGCTTCATTCGTCATTCGTCATTCGTCATTCGTCATTTTTGTGATGCAGCTTTCTCCGGAGAAAAAGATCGCGGGATTACTTGCGCCGCTGTTCGGGCTGCGGAGCGAGAACGATCTCGGGATCGGCGACGTCGCGGTCCTGCGCGAGTTCATCGATTGGGCGGCCGAAATCGGATTCAAGCTCGTGCAGCTTTTGCCAATCAACGAGATGGGGGTCGACAACAGCCCCTACAACGCGATCAGCGCGATAGCGATTGAACCGACGACACTTCATCTGGCACCCGGTTCGCCCGAGGATCTAACGCGCAACGATTACGAGGCCGCGCTCGTCGATGTCGATCTTACGAAACTTCGCCACGGAGCGGTCAAATACGGACCGGTCAAAAAACTAAAGCGCCGTTTGCTCGAGAAAGCGTTCGTAAACTTCTATGCGCACGCGTCGCAAGATCGACAATTGAAGTTTCGACATTTCTGCGATCAGGAGGCCGCCTGGCTTAATCATTACGCGTTCTTTCGCGCGCTCGTCGAGGAGAACGGTGAGAGCGAAGCGTGGGACAAATGGCCGCCGGAGCATCAACACATCGAGACAGCGCGGGCCTGGCTTGAGCGGCAGCCTTCGAAAAAGAAAAAATATTTCCGTGAGCGCGAAAACTTCTTCCGTTACGTCCAGTGGATTGCGAGCGAGCAGTGGTCGGCGATCAAATTCTACGCCGAAGGACGCGGCGTCGCATTGATGGGCGACATTCCCTTCGGCGTGAATTATTACAGCGCGGACGTTTTCGCGCGGCCGGATGAATTTGCGCATGACTGGTGCGGTGGCGCGCCGCCGGAATCCCATTTTAAGGACGATCAGTTCACTCAGAAATGGGGACAAAACTGGGGAATCCCAATTTTCCACTGGGACATGATGCGTCGCCGAAATTTCGATTGGTGGCGGCAACGTGTTCGCAGCATCCGACGCAGCTTCCATCTTTTTCGCATCGATCACGCGCTCGGCTTCTACCGCATCTACGCCTTTCCCTGGCGTCCGCGGCGGAACAAGAAATTTCTTCCACTGGAATGGGACCAAATGCTCGAGCGAACCGGAGGTCGAGCGCCGCATTTCCATCCGCGGGATGATTCGACCCCGGACAATTGCGAAGCGAATCGAAAGGAAGGTGAGAATTACCTTCGCGCGGTCCTGGAAGAATCTGACGATGTGCGCGTTATCGGCGAAGACCTCGGCACAGTGCCTGATTACGTTCGTCCGAGTTTGCGTTCGTTAGGTGTAGCCGGCTTCAAAATTCCGCAATGGGAATTTTATCACGGCCGCGTTACGCCCGGCGCGGAATACGAACGGCTTTCCGTCGCCACCTACGCCACGCACGACCACAAACCGATGCGCGCGTTGTGGGAGGAAGCCTTCGAACATGCAACATCGACATCCGATCAAGCGCGGGCGGAACTGGAGAAAATTGCAACGTTCTGCGGTTTTACTCCCACGAACGAGCAGATCGAGTTCGAGCGCGACTTTTATCCGGCGATGATGGACGCGCTTTTCAAAAGTGAATCGTGGATTGCGGTGGTGATGATCACCGATCTACTCGCGCGCAAATATCGCTTCAATATTCCCGGCACCGCAGCGAGCTCGAACTGGGTGCGCCGAATGCAACGCAGTGTGTCGCAGCTGCGCTCGAGTCCAAAAGAGCGGAAGCGGATGCAGCTGATCCGAGAGCTATTGGAGAAGAGCGGAAGAACAATGACGAAGCACGAATGACGAAGCACGAATGCCGAAAAAATGTTGGCACAACGCTTTGGTCACTTACTCATTCGGGCTTCATTCGTCATTAGACATTCGTCATTCGTCATTCTAATTGAATCATGAAGTCTCCGATTAAAGTCGCCGTCACTGGGGCTGCCGGACAGATCGGCTACTCGCTCCTCTTCCGCATCGCTTCCGGCGAAATGTTTGGCGCTGATCAACCGGTCACATTGCATCTGATCGAGATCCCCGCCGCGCTCGGTGCGCTTGAGGGCGTCGTCATGGAATTGCACGACTGCGCGATTCCGTTGCTGCAATCAATCGTGCCGACGGCCGATCTCGACGAAGGTTTTCGCGATATCAACTGGGCGCTGCTTGTCGGCAGCGTTCCGCGCAAGGCTGGAATGGAGCGAAAAGATCTTCTTGGGATCAACGGCAAGATTTTTGTCGGCCAGGGCCAGGCCATTGAACGAAACGCGTCTGCCGACGTACGCGTCCTTGTGATTGGAAATCCGTGCAACACCAATTGCTTGATCGCGATGAACAACGCCAAGGAAATTCCGCAGCATCGCTGGTTTGCCATGACGCGGCTGGACGAAAACCGCGCCCGGGCGCAACTAGCGCACAAAGCCGCTGTGGAAATCACCCGCGTAACGAACATGGCGATTTGGGGAAATCATTCCTCCACTCAGTATCCGGATTTTTACAACGCGAAGATCGACAATCGCGCTGCGAACGAAGTGATCGGCGACGAGAAGTGGCTGAAAGAAGATTTTATCGCGGCAGTCCAACAGCGCGGCGCGGCCATTATCAAGGCGCGTGGACTTTCATCGGCCGGTTCGGCGGCGAACGCGGTCGTCGATACCGTTCGATTTCTCACGAACGACACGCCGCGCGACGATTGGCACAGCGTTGCGATTTGTTCGGATGGAAGTTACGGGGTCGAAAAAGATTTGATTTCGTCATTTCCGGTGCGCGTTCGCGGCGGCAAATGGGAAATCGTGCAAAAGCTTCCGATCAACGACTTCAGCCGCGACAAGATCGATAAATCCGTCGCGGAACTGAAGGAAGAGAAATCGGAAGTCAGCGGGCTGCTCGGGAAATAAACTGCTTCCCGCGGTACGCTAACAGCGTCCCCTACAGTTTCAGCTTCTCGCCCGTAAGTTTCTCAAACGCTTCAACGTATTTCGCCGCGGTGCGCGCGACCACGTCGCCGGGCAGTTTCGGGCCAGGCGGCGTCTTATTCCAATCCAGCGTCTCGAGATAATCGCGGACGAATTGTTTATCGAAACTCGGCGGGCTTTGGCCGACGACATAATGATCAGCCGGCCAAAAGCGTGATGAATCCGGAGTAAGGACTTCATCGATTAACAGCAATTTGTCGTCGACCGTGCCGAATTCGAATTTGGTATCGGCAACGATGATTCCACGCCTGCCGGCGTGATCGCGACCGGCCGAATAAATTTGCAGACTGAGGTCTTTGACGCGCTCGGCCGTTTCCCGGCCAAGAATCTGTGCGCACTTCTTCATGTCGATGTTTTCGTCATGACCGGCTTCTGCTTTGGTGGCGGGCGTGAAAATTGGTTCCGGCAGTTGTGAGCCGAGCTTCAGTCCAGCCGGCAATTTGATTCCGCAAACGCTTTGGGATTCTTGATATTCCTTCCAGCCGGAGCCGGCCAGATAACCGCGCACAACGCATTCGACCGCCAGCGGCTTCGTTTTGCACACAATCATGGAACGACCGGCAAGCTGCTCGCGAAACGGCCTCAATTGCTTGGGAAAGGAATCGAAGTCGGCGTTAACAAAGTGATTGTCGATTTTCCCAAACCGGTTGAACCAGAAAGCCGAGAGCTGGTTGAGCACCGCGCCTTTTTTCGGGATAGGATTGGGTAAAATAACGTCGAACGCCGAGATCCGATCAGTCGCGACAAACAGCAGGGTGTCGCCCAGGTCGAAAACTTCGCGGACCTTGCCGCTGCGCAGTTTCTTAACGCCGGGAAGATCGAGAATCGATTGTGCGTCGGTTTGCATTTACCATTCATCGCCATGGCCGGATTAGTCGTCAAACCACCAATTTGTCATGTCGAGCGAAGTCGAGACATCTCTCACTATTTCCGTGGCGACAAACCGTAATGGCCAGAAAACAGTCAGAGATTCCTCCACTTCGGTCGGAATCACAGAGAAAGGTTGGACGTTCGATCTCGAAAGTTGGACGTTTGTTTCGCCATGGCCGGATTAGTCGTCAAACCTCGAGCGCGAATTCTTCACGGACACGACTGGGTCTTTTCCAGCGAAGTCCTGAAGGCGTTCGGAAATCCCGCGGACGGCGACGTCATTTCGCTGAAAGATGGACGCGACCGATTAATTGGGAGCGCAATCTACAATTCGAAGTCGCAAATCGTAGCGCGCCGGTTCTCCCGTCAACGACAGGACCTCGACCTCGATTTCTTCAAGCGCCGGATCGCGCAGGCATCCGAATATCGTGACCGGCGAAACGTCGACCCGAAGTTGCGTCGCATAGTTTGGAGCGAAAGCGATGGTTTACCGGGCGTCGTCATCGACCTCTACCAAGACTATTTCGTCCTCCAGACGCTCACCCTGGCGATGGACCTGCGGAAGAATCTGATCGTGAAAGCGATTGTCGATCTTTTTGGAGACAGGACGATCATCGAGCGAAACGACTCGGCGGTGCGGAAAGCTGAAGGACTCGAATTAATTACTGGTGTCTTGGAGGGCTCCGCGCCATCGGGGCCGATCACAGCTGAGATCGGCACCCTGAAGTTCGATGTCGATCTTTTGCAGGCGCAGAAAACGGGATTTTATCTCGACCAGGCGCCGAATTATTCCGTGGTCGCAAATAATGCGGCTGGTCGGCGCGTGCTCGATTGTTTCGCAAACCAGGGTGCGTTCGCTTTGGCCTGTTTGAAGGCAGGCGCGACGGACGTTGCCGCAGTCGAAGAAAATTCGGACAACGTGGCCGCCGGAAAACGGAATGCGGAGAGAAATGGACTCAAAGTGCGCTGGATTGAACAAGATGTGTTTGGATTTTTGCGCAGTGCCGAAAAAGCCGAGGCCGAATACGACCTGATCATTCTCGACCCGCCGTCATTTACGAAAACGAAAAGCGGACTTCGCGATGCGCTCCGCGGTTACCGTGAGCTGCACGTGCGCGCGTTCAAATTACTTTCGAAAAATGGCTTGCTCGCGACTTTCTCCTGCTCGCATCACGTGAGCGAGACAGCGTTCGCCCAAACGATCACTGACGCACTGGTGGATGCGCGCCGTTCCGCGAGAAAATTACGCCGATTCGAACAAGCGCTCGATCATCCGGTGCTGCCGACAATTCCCGAGACCGAATACTTCAAAGGCCTGTTGTTGGAAATGATGCCGGGCCGCTGACCCGGAATCCCCAAAAGCCAAAAACCCAATGAATCGCGAAGCTCGAAACCCCAAATGCGCAGACTGGATCAATTGACGTTTAGGTTTTGGAGCTTCCCTGGAACTTGGTCCTTGGGATTTGGTGCTTTCAGAAAAAACAAAGTGGAAATCTGGAGAAACGTTCACTAATGTGCCGTCGGCGGCAATGAGGCGCGAGGTGAGCAAGGTTTGAAGAAGTTTGACATGCCGGAAAAAATTCGACCGATCGAACAAATGTTGGAGTTAAGCGAAGAGGAGTCGCTGTCGCCGGAACACCTCGATTCCCAAGTCCAAAAGGCGCAGGACCAACTGCTCCAGCTCAAACGCCAGCAGGACCAGATCGAGAAACAAAAGCGGGAGCTCGAGGAGCTGAGCCGGAAACAGGAGGAATTGGAGCGCGGCCGCGCTGAGATGAGCGATAAGCTGACGCGTTCACTCGTTGTTCTGGAACGCGAAGCCTACGACGCCCAAAAACGACTCGAGCAACTGCGGGCGATGCGGGAAAGTTTCGGCCAGCATTTGGAGTTGATCGAGGCGATCGATCCGAAAAGCTGGAACCCGGCCGATTTGCACAAGGAACTAAGCCGGGCGCTGAGCACGGTGGAAGGCGCGCGGGTCGAATTCGGTCAGCAACGCAGCCGTTTGCAGGCGAACGAAGATACTGAAGGGGGCGAAGCATTGCCCGAGATCGCAACCGATTTCTCCGGCGGGCGCCGTTCGCTTTTGCAATGGATGAAAATTGGGTTCGCCTTCAGTTTGCCGCTGATGGTTTTCGGATTTATCGCGCTCTTCCTCTTTTTCTGGATGGCGTCCACGAGCCGGTGACGCTGCATGCTTCGTCGCTCGCCTAGATCGGCCTCCGCGCTCGATCAAACAAAACTGGAATTGGCGCGTCAGGAATCGGAGCTGCGCGACCAGATGGAAAAGCTCCAACGGATGATCGCGGACGCGCCGCGCGTGGCTGAAGAAGTCGAGAAGCGTCAGCGCGAAGAATTACTCATGCGCGCGAGCCAGGGCGGCAGCCGGTTGGATGTTGGGCTGGCGTTGGAAGACAAACGTTATGGCGACGTCGGATCGCGAAAACCTCGCGGCTCGCTGCGCAAAGAACGGCGCGAAGGCCGTATTCTATTTCTGGTTCTTGTGATCGCCGTTTTGTTCGCGGCGATTTGGTTGCTTAATCATCTCCACTTTTGATTTATGGCCAAAGCATCCGACCTCGACGTCGCTTACGTGTCGAAACTGGCGCGACTCAATTTGACGGACGAGGAGACGCAGCTTTTCCAAAAGCAACTGGCCGACGTTTTGAAATACGCCGAAAAGTTGCGCGAAGTCGATGTCAGCCAGGTCGAGGCGGCTGCCCACGCGATTCCAATCTTCAACGTGTTTCGCGAAGATGAGCCGCGCGACTGGTTCACCGCCGAAGAAGCGCTGCGTAACGCGCCCCACAAAGCCAACCAGCTCTTCATCGTCACCAAAGTAGTCGAATGAGCCGGTCTGATTTGCCGGCGCTCACCATCGCCGACCTCCAATCGCTTCTTCGTCGAAAGGAAGTTTCGCCACGAGAGGTAATTGATTCGCTCCGCGCGCGAATCGAAAGCGTCGAACCGAAAATCGACGCCTATATCTCAATCGATTTCGAAGCCGCGGCCAAGGAAGCCGACAAGGTAGATGTCGATCTGCCACTGGGCGGCGTGCCGATTGCGATCAAAGACATCATAAATGTCAAAGGACAGCCGTGCACCTGCGGGTCGAAGATCCTCGCAAACTATCGCTCGCCCTACAACGCGACCGTGATTCAAAAATTGCGCGCGGCGGGCGCTGTGCCATTCGGCAAAACCAACATGGACGAGTTTGCGATGGGCTCGTCCACCGAAAACTCTAGCGTAAAAGTAACGCGCAATCCGTGGGATATGTCGCGAGTGCCGGGCGGTTCAAGCGGCGGCTCGGCTGCCGCGGTCGCAGCCGACTCTGCTTTTGGCGGACTAGGCACCGACACCGGTGGATCAATTCGGCAACCTGCTTCTCTGTGTGGCGTTGTCGGCGTCAAACCGAGTTACGGACGCGTATCGCGTTTCGGTTTGGTCGCGTTTGCGTCGTCGCTGGATCAAGTCGGTCCGCTGACAAAAACGGTGCGGGATTCCGCGTTGATTGTGAACGCGATGGCCGGACACGATCCACAGGATTCGACTTCGCTAAATGAACCGGTGCCCGATTACACAAAAAATCTGGGCCGCGATTTAAAGGGAATGCGTTTGGGTTTACCGAAGGAATACATGATCGAAGGAATCGATCCGCAGGTAAAATCGGCGGTCGACACCGCGCTCAAGCAATTGCAATCGCTCGGCGCGGAGATTGTCGATGTTAGTTTGCCCCACACCGATTATGGCATCGCTGTTTATTATTTTCTGGCGACGGCGGAAGCTTCCGCGAACCTCGCGCGGTTCGACGGTGTTCGTTATGGGTATCGCGCTAGAGAGCCAAAGGACCTGCTCGATCACTACGGCCGGACTCGAGAAGAAGGCTTCGGCGCGGAAGTAAAACGCCGGATCATTCTTGGCACCTATGTTTTGAGTTCCGGTTACTACGACGCCTACTATGTGCGCGCGCAAAAAGTGCGTGAGCTCATCCGCCAGGATTTCGTCAAAGCATTCGAAAAAGTGGACGCGATTGTTTCGCCGACCTCACCAGTGCCCGCGTTCAAGCTTGGCGAGCGCACGGCCGATCCGTTGGCGATGTATCTGGCCGACATTTTCACCAACACCGGAAATCTCGCCGGCATTTGCGGAATCAGCGTGCCGTGCGGCTTGGCGAAAGTGAACGGCAACCAGCTGCCGATCGGGTTACAGATTTTGGGCAAAGCACTCGACGAAGCGCGCATTTTCCAAATCGCGCACGCTTACGAGCAAAGCACCGACTGGCACAAAGCTCGGCCGCCGCTTGAGTTATTGCCGACCTAACGGTAAGCGGCGTCGTTAATTTGCTCCGAATCAATCGGCTTGCACCGTTTCGCTTCAAACTCGCCTTGCTCGGGCGCGCTTTGTGTGAGTTTGCCCTTTCCCTTCCACATTCCGGGGACGATTTCGACTTTGAGATAAATCGAATCGCCCGCCTTGAGGGTTACTTCGGTGCCGGATTCCTGGTTTCGAATTTGAAACACGTGGTGCCCAGGCGGAATGGCCGCGACGAATACGGTGCCGTTACTGATGTTAACTAATTCCTTCCCGTCCATTTCCACCGATGGCGACAAAAGACCGCCGAGCGAGTTCCGCGGCCGATAAACCACCAAAACCGCTTTCCCGGATTTTTTCGCGGAAGAAATTTTCGAGACCGTGGCGGGATTAGCCGGCTTTACTCCGCTGCTAGCGCACGCGGCCAGAAGCACGCAGGTCGCCACCACCAAAACGAACAGAAAGTTCGGACGCAGATTCATAATATTACTGGTAATATAATCGCGCGGATTCGCAGGCGAATCTAAAAGTGAGAGAGCCGACGACCGGGATTGAACCGGTGACCTACGGTTTACGAAACCGTTGCTCTACCAGCTGAGCTACGTCGGCGCGCGAGCGGGGCAAAGATTACATCCAGCGACCGCCGCGGCAAGAGCCAAGCTGCGGTCGAAGTTCCAAATCCCAAGCTCCAACTCCGAAAGCGTTCGCGAGCGAGCATCCAAAGAATTGCCAAGCTCCAAGTTCCAAGTTCCAAACTCTTTCGTGTATTTGGCGTGTTTCGTGGGTTAAAAGCTTGGTTCTCTTCGTTATCTTCTGTCCGGATTTTTCTTCGATTCAACAGGCAGGATGCGTGTTGGCCGCACAGCCTGGAAGGCTATGTTCCTGTTAGAGTGAATCGCCTGGATGAAATTCTGCGTGTAAAACGCAGGGAGATTGAGCGTTTGCGAGCGCGTGCCAAAGAACTCGAGCGCCAAGCGGCGCAACGAAATGATTTCCGTGATTTTCGATCGGCGCTGCGGCAAAGCGATGGAAGACTTGCGGTGATTGCCGAAATAAAAAAGGCGTCGCCATCGGCCGGTGTGATCGCAGAATCGTTCGACCCAATTGAGATCGCGAAAAATTACGAGAGCGGCGGCGCGAACGCGATTTCGGTTTTGACCGACACCAGATTCTTTCAAGGAAAACTGCAAGACCTGGCCGATGTGCGGCGTGCTGTTTCAGTTCCGCTCCTGCGCAAAGATTTTATTCTGGATGAGATTCAAATTGCGGAATCGGCCGCAAATGGCGCTGATGCGATTCTGTTGATCGTCGCTGCACTCGAACAAAAGGAGCTTCTCGATCTCTTGGACGCGGCAGCGACCTATCGGCTAGATGCTTTGGTGGAAGTCCACACCCGCGAGGAGTTAAATCGCGCGCTGGGTGCCGGGGCGAAGATCATCGGAATCAATAATCGCAATCTGGCGACGTTCGATGTCGATCTTGCAGTCACCGAAGAACTTTGCCGCGAAGCGCCGGACGAAATCGTTCTCGTCTGCGAAAGTGGAATCAAAACGCTGCAAGATGTGGCGCGTGTGAAAGCGTGCGGTGCGGACGCAATCCTGGTCGGCGAAGCGTTAATGCGCCGAGAAATCTCGATCGAACAATTGGGCGCTGTGGTTTGAAGCCCGGCCGGATCAGTCGCCTGCCGCCGGCAGATTCGACGCGAACGCGCGCCGAATGGAACGGAAAAATCCGCGAGGTCCCGCAACAACGCCCGCTCGCGCGACCAGGACCGGACAATTGGCGTGATTGAGAATGCTGCGAGTCAGATCACCCATAATGTAATGCCGGAACATGCCGCGGCCTTGCGACGAGCCGGTCACGATCAGGTCGGGACTGCTTTTGCGCACTTCAGCGAAAACCTGGTCAACCACGATTCCGTGGCGAACATGCACGTCCGTCGGGACGCCCAGTTTTTCGAGATCCTGTTTTTGGGTGCGGAGATTGATTCCAAGTTCTGAATTGGATTCGAGCAAACGAGTGACGTCCTCTTCGAGTCGCACCAGATCGGCATAGATGGCCGGCGGCTCGGCCATGACGTGGAGCAACGTGACCGAAGCACCGACCGCGGCCGCAAGTTTTCCGGTCAACTGAACGGCTTCTTCGATGAATTCCTTTCCGCCAGTGCAAACGAGAAAGCGCTTCAATTGGGCCCACTCCCCCATCGCCACCAGCACCGGCGGTGAAATCGATTTGATCACTTCGTAAGTTTTCTCCGAGCGCCAATGCGGTCCGGTTGAGGCGGTTTTTCGCGCGCCGATTATCACCAGGTCGTATTTGGCCTTGGCCGTTTCATTGACAATTTGGCGGACCGGATCGCCCGCACCTATCGCAATTTGCGGGGAAACATTTTTTTGACGCAACCATTCGGCCTGTTTCTCAAGCGCTTGGCGCAGCGATACTTCGTCATGGGATTTTTCGGCGATGCCGAGAAGGGTCGTGTCGGCCTGGAGCGGTCCTGCCAGTGATGCGCCCAGCTTCGTCGCGCTGTCGGCGGCCGGCATTCCATCACTGCAGATCAAAATTTTCATGGCGAAATTACAATTTGTGACCGGTCATGAGTGTGTAAATAACGATGGCGGCGCCGATCAACGGCAATGGCACGAACGCGAGCCGGATTTTCGGGCCGGTGAAATATTGCGTCGAAATCGCGCCGATCTGCGCGCCGATGGCGGCCCCGGTGTGCATAACGAGCGCGATGAGAATGTCGACGTTGCCCTTGATCGCATGGCTGAAGGTTCCATAGCTGGCTGAGATAATGATCTCAAACAAATCGGTGCCGACCGCGAGATGGGTCGGAATCCCAAGCACGTAAACCATCGACGGCATCCGGATGTAGCCGGCGCCGCCGCCCAGGAACCCACTGAACAGACCGCCGACGAACGCGACCAAAAGAATGACCCAAAGCGAAATCGTCACGCCCGAAACGGGCAGCCTGATCAACGGCGGAATATTCCACCGCTGAATGCTTCGGGTCACATGGGCGAAAGATGAGGGGTCGTGTTTTTTCGATGACGCTGTTGGCGGCGGCGCAACGGTCCCTCCTTTTTTTGAGCGCAAAGTTTTGTGACTCTCCCAAATCATGAAGCTGGAGATGCTGACGTAGACGGCAATTGAGACAATGCTGACAACCAGGTTGACGTTGCCCGCGCGTTTCAACATTTGAATCAATTGCGCGCCGACCTCGGCACCACCGATTGTGCCAAGAGCCATGATCAGTCCCAGCTTGAGATCGACATTGCCAAACGCGCGATGCTGTCGCACCGCCACCACCGATTTGCCGACAATGTGGGCGAGATCGGTGCCGATCGCGAAGTTCCAATCCAATCCGACCGCGCGCAGAGCCGGGCCGGCAATGAAACTGCCGCCTACCCCGAAAAAGCCGCCGAGAATGCCGATTACAAATCCGACGATGACCAAATAAATCGGGCTAATGTGCGCACCGGAGATGGGAAAAAACATAATTTATTCCGAGCGACCGCGAATCAACCGCAGCAAAAATGTAGTTACATTTTGAAGAAGAACCGCCTGGCCGATCATGAGCAGAATGGCGGCACCGGCGTAAGCGTAACGGTGGCGAGTCTCGAGCTGGTACAAGCCTTCTCCCAAAAAATGCAGCACCAGAAAAAAATATGCGACCACGAGAACGGCATAAATGACGAGCTCAATCAGGAACGCGCGTAACGTTTTGGCGGTTTCCTTTTTCATCCGTTCCAGAGTCTTCGCCTCGCGACAGGCTGAAGGTCGTCTGCGATCACGGCAAAAAGCAAATTTTGTTGTAGCTGCCGGAGCCTGCCCTGAGCTTGCCGAATGGGTCTCTGACGGCAGAATAGATGCGTGGCCATTCCAATCGCGCTGACCATCGCCGGCTCGGATAGTAGCGCCGGCGCTGGAATTCAGGTTGACTTGAAGACATTTAGCGCGCTCGGTGTTTACGGAGTCTCTGCCGTCACCTGCGTCGTCGCTGAAATTCCCGGTAAAGTTTCGCGACTCGAACCGGTCAGCGTCGAAATGGTCCGCGAACAAATCGATGTGCTGGCCAAACATTTTCCGATCGCCGCGATCAAGACCGGGTTGCTTTGCTCCGCTGCAATTATCAGCGCGGTCGCAAAGTCGATTGACGATCTTCGCCGCCGCGTCCCGCTAGTAATCGATCCGGTCATCGCCGCGACCACTGGCGATTCGCTCCTCGAGTCCGATGCGATCGAAACCTACCAACGCGAATTATTTCCAATTGCTTCCCTAATCACGCCAAACCTGGACGAAGCTGCGCAGTTGCTTTGCGAAAAAATTCACGACCTGGAGGCGATGAAACGAGCGGGCAAAGAATTAGAGCGCAAATTTAAAACCGCGATCCTGCTCAAAGGCGGGCATCTTCGCGGCGATGAGGCTGTAGATTTTTTATTTGCGAATGGAAAGGTCGTTGAATTTGCGGCGCCGTTCGTGCGTGATGTTGCGACGCACGGCACCGGCTGCACTTATTCCGCGGCCATCACCGCCGGTCTTGCTGCCGGAATGCCTCTTCCGGAGGCAATCACGCGCGCTAAGAAATTCGTGACCGCATCCATCGCCAATCGTCTTCGCTGGAAATCAAACGTGGGACAGAATATCGACGCCTTGAACCATTCCTTGTAGCCACGGCGCTGTGCGCCGTCTTGACTGACGTGCCACAGGCACGTGGCTACAACGCAGGTACGAATTGACGGCACGCTAGCTTTTCTTCTTTTTGCCGATCTTTGTCGGGCGCTTCGCTTTTTTCCAGCGCTTCAACTCCATCGCTTCTTCGGCCGCCGCTGTCTCCGCTTGTTTTTTGCTTCGGCCTCGACCTTTTCCGAGAACGATTCCTTCCCAGACTGCTTGCACCACAAATCGTTTGTCGTGCTCAGGTCCGGTTTGAGAAAGGACTTCGTAGACGGGGCTCCGCGGCGAAATGCTTTGCAGCAGTTCCTGCAAATAACCCTTGGGATTGATATCGACCGGTTCTTCCGCCAGCTGGGCCAGATCTTGTTGCGCCTGGGCTAAAATAAATTTTCTCGCTTTCTCCAGACCGCCATCGAGATAAATCGCGCCGAGCAGCGCTTCGAACGCGTCCGCCAGGGTCGATACCCGCGCACGTCCGCCGCTTGCTTCCTCGCCCCGACCCATCAACAGGAATTGCCCGAGGTCGAGGGCCGCCGCGTGCGCTTTCAATGCATCTCGCGAGACCAATCGCGAACGCAATTTCGTGAGCTGCCCCTCCGGCTGGTCGCCGAAATGTCCAAAAAGATATTCGGTGATGACAAGTTGCAGGATCGCGTCGCCCAAAAATTCCAGGCGCTGATTATCGAAATGTCGCTGTTGGGTCTCATGGCCCAGGCTCGGATGGGTCAAGGCTTCGGCCAGCAAAAGCGGATTGCGAAATTTGTAACCGATTCGTTCCTCTAGCGGATGCACGTCAGCGCTTCTGATAAATCTCGAGCGAAGTGACAACGTCAAGCGCGCGCTGCAAAACAGAGTCGCGCGCGGGCTGTCTCTCGCGAGCGCGATTGCGGCGCTGGGCATCCGGGATGTCGAGCTCGGGATTGGTCCCCGCGATCAAGGCCGCTTCGTTTAAGTGCGGCCGTTCCGTTTCGTAAACAAACGGCGCCATTCCATTCTCGCTACTCAGACGAAAGATCTGCCGCTTGTCCGTGAGCGACATTTCCACCGGCAGATCAGGTTTTACTCCGCCGGGAAACAAGGGTTGACCATCGGGCAGGGCCGCTTCCGCCGACGCGACACGGAGAATCTTCCCGCTCGGCAACGGCAAATCGGAGTATTCCACCGCCCGACCGGCGCTCGGTTGACCGATAAGTAAAGCTTTGTCGTAAAACCTAAGGTCGGCGGCAACTACCTCCGCGCCAGTGGTCGTGTCCCCGTCAATCAGCGCCACGATCAAACCTTGAAACGCCGGGTCGCGATCGGAACTAAACGACCGGGTTTGGCGCGCGGCCGGTTTGCGCAAAGCGAAAAGCGCTTTGCCTTTTGGACAAAAGCGCTTCGCAAATTCCGCCGCGATCGCAAAATCGCCGGTGCTACTGGCGCGAAGATCGACTATCACCGCGTCGACTTTCTTCGCGACAAAGTCTTGCAGATTTTTGTCCATCTCTTTGAGATTAGCGCTGGTCAGAGAACCGAGCCGAAGGTATCCGACACGACCGTCAAAAACCTCGCTGTGAAAGGAAGCGCTTGACTCCGGCATCGCGCTTTCGCCCCGCGGCTGCGGAGGCAAAAGCATTAATCCGCCCGGCATCCGCATGAGCAATCCTGCGAGCGTCGCTCGATTCAACTCGGTGTCAGTGATCGCGTCCGGATTTGTGAAATTGCTTTTCAGAAGCGCGATCGCAGCCTGAAGATCGCCCTCGCCTAACGAATCGATGATTTGCTCTGGGCCCGGTGTTGGCGACGGGGACGGCGCGACCGATTTACCTGGCGCTGCCGGACTGTTGGCGGTCGGCGCCGACGATGGCGCCGGGTTTTGGCCGAAAGCGTGGGCTGCGAGTAAAAACGAAATGGCCGTTACGGCCGCGCGGTTCAACATTGCGTTTATTGTTAGCTGGTCGCCGCGCTGAGAGCAATATCGCGCCGATAATGACAACCCTCGAACTGGAGGTGCGATGCGGCTGCATAAGCGCGATCGCGCGCGGCAGCGATGGTTGTTCCAAGCGCAGTGACCGCTAAAACTCGCCCGCCAGCGGTCACAACCTGGTTAGCCACGATCTTTGTTCCGGCGTGAAAAACCTGAACGTCTTCAAGTTTCGCGACCTCATTCAAACCGGATATCGCTTTGCCGGTTTCGTATTTCCCCGGATAACCAGCCGACGCGAGAACGACGGTGACGGCAGCGCGCTTGTCCCACTCGATCGAGTAATTGATTAGCTCACCTCCCGGCTCGCCAACCCTCTCGGGCTGTCCCGTCCATGTCGCTCGGCTCTCGCCGGCTCCATTGTCGATCTTTCCGTCAATCGTGGCCTCCAAGAGCGGCAAAAGATCAGATTTCATGCGCGGCAGGAGCACTTGCGTCTCCGGATCGCCGAATCGGCAATTAAACTCGAGCACGCGTGGGCCGTCGCTCGTGATCATCAAGCCTGGGTAGAGCAGACCATGGTAAGCGATTCGTTCCTTGGCCAAACCGCGCAACAACGGTCGCATGATTTCTTTTTCAAATTGTAACTGCAACTGCGCGTCCCAATTGTTGGCCGGACTGAAGGCCCCCATCCCGCCCGTGTTTGGGCCGTTGTCGCCATCGAACGCCCGTTTGTGATCCCGCGCCGATTCGAGCAGCCGATAATCTTTGCCGTCCACCAGCGCGTGGATGGAGCATTCGGTGCCGCGGAGAAATTCTTCGATCACAATCCGGCGCCCGGCGTCGCCGAACCGCGCTTCGTTCATCATCGCTTCAATGGTTGACTTTGCGCTCGCGACATCGGGCGCGATGATCACCCCTTTACCCAAGGCGAGCCCGTCGGCTTTGATCACGACCGGGAATTTAAGCTCGTCGCAATAGCCGAGCGCCTTTTTGCTCTCCGAAAACATCCGCGCTTGCGCGGTCGGAACCTTCTGGGCCCGCATTAATTCTTTCGCAAAAATCTTGGACGATTCGAGACGCGCCGCAGATTTGGTCGGACCGAAAATCCGTAATTTGTCGGCCGTGAAAAGGTCGACAATCCCCATCGCCAACGGATCGTCCGGGCCGACCACAGTTAGATCGACATCATTCTCTTTTGCGAATCGAAGCAGTTGCGGCAAATCGGTCGCTGAAACGGCAATGTTCTCCGCGATCTCGGCGATGCCGGCATTCCCCGGCGCGCAAAAAATGCGATCGACCGACGACGATTGCTTCAGTTTCCAAACCAACGCGTGTTCGCGGCCGCCGCCGCCAATCACAAGAATTTTCATCGAGCCGATTCAGCGTCCCTCAGCGCGGTCGGAAAAACAAGCAACGCGTTTTAGCGTTAGCGAGAAACGACCGCCCGCGATGGCGATTCGGCCGGCGTAATTGCCAGCCCCAACTTTTCCGTATGCCGAACAATCGTGATTTCGGATTGAACGCCGATCTGTTCGCCCATTAGCATTTTATGGAGTTCGTGGATGCTGCCGATCGCTTTTGCGTTAAATGCGACGATCACATCGCCTTCGCGCAGGCCGGTCTTTTCGGCCGGGCTGTTTTTTTCAACCGAAACGACCAGCACGCCTGTCTCGAGCGGCAGATTATAAAAGCGCACCACCCGACGGTGGATCGGCACGTTTTGGCCGGCCACGCCAATGTAGCTGCGACGAATTTTCCCTTCTTTGATTAGCCACCCCGCCACAAATTTTGCGGTGTTACTCGCGATCGCGAAACAGATTCCCTGGGCCGGACGAATCATCGCGGTGTTCACGCCGATCACTTCGCCGGCTGAATTCACCAGCGGCCCACCGGAGTTGCCGGGATTCAACGCGGCATCTGTTTGAATAATATTGTCGATCAAACGGCCCGACTGCGCGTGCATCGACCGGCCGAGCGCACTGATCACGCCCGCGGTCACGCTGGCCTGAAAACCGAGCGGGTTCCCGATCGCAATCACGACTTGGCCGACGCGCAAGTTTTCGGAATCCGCCAGGCGCACGTGGGCAAGGTGCGGCGCATCGATCCGAATCACGGCAAGATCGGCGTCCGGATCATCGCCGACCAATTGTGCAGGGTACTCCCGCCCATCGGGCAAGCTGACCGCAATTTGATTCGCGGCGTGGACGACATGGCTGTTGGTCAAAATGAAGCCATCCGGGGCGATGACGAATCCGGAGCCGCTGCCCCCGACTTCACGCGGTCCGCGCTGACTTTCGAGACGTTGTTTGATGTCGATGTTAACGACTGCCTGTCCGACCCGATCAGCTGCGCTCACGACCGTGCGCGAGTACTCATCAAGCAGCGCCGCGTCATTCCACCCGGGCGAAACTCGCGATGATTCAAACGCCGAGCCTGCTTCAGATTGGTTTAATAAAGCGGCTATGGTTGGCTCTCGGCCGCCGGCGACATTGGAAATTCTCATAACTAAATCTCGGACTCCAGTCGCGCCCGGTCAACTACATGCCGATCTCACCTATACACATCTACTGGCATGTTACTCTCTTTCCTTGCGCCTCAGAGCGACTCGCCCTAGACAAGGACATGCCTAAATCATCCCCCGCCTCAGTGATGGACGCCCAATGCCCATCCCGTCTCGTCCTCGACCGGATCGCGGACAAATGGACGGCGCTGATCATCCAGTTGTTGTCGAAAAAGACGATGCGTTACGCCGAGCTCCAGCGCGAGATCGGCGGAATTTCGCAAAAAATGTTGACCCAAACTCTCCGCAGCCTGGAGCGAGACGGCCTGGTCAACCGTAAGGTTTATCCGGTCGTTCCGCCAAAGGTCGAATATTCGCTTTCCAAACTCGGTCGGACTTTGATCGAACCGTTGCGGGCGCTTTGCCGCTGGTCTGAGAAACACCTGCCCGAGCTGCGAGCGAACCGCGCGCGTGCTCGAGCCCAGGCGACGAGAGACCAGTCCGCAGCTGCGTAACACGATTTTTGATCAACAATGCAACAGGCGGAAACGATTGTTCTGTTGTTAGGCCTGGTGGCGGCGCTCGTCGTCATCGCGCAAAAGATCACCCTGTCGTATCCAGTCGTATTGGTGCTCGCCGGATTGGCTTTGAGTTTTGTTCCGCATTTGCCGGAGGTGAAACTCAATCCGGACATTGTCTTCTATTTCTTTTTGCCGGCGCTCATTTATCCGACGGCTCTTTTTACTTCGTGGCGCGATTTTCGGAGAAATCTTCGGCCGATCCTGTTGCTCGCGATCGGATTGGTCCTGACTACGATGATGGGCGTAGCGTGGGTGGCGCATTCGCTCATCCCGTCAATTCCATGGGCGGCCGCATTCGCGCTTGGGGCAATCGTGTCGCCGCCGGACGCCGTCGCTGCGACTTCAGTGATCCGGCGGCTTCCCGTGCCACACCGGATTCGAGTCGTCCTCGAAGGCGAAAGCCTGGTCAACGATGCCACCGCACTGGTGGCGCTCCAGTTCGCAGTGGTGGCGCTGATGACGGGAACATTTTCGTTAGGCCAGGCGACGGCGCGTTTCGTGATCGTCGCGCTCGGTGGCACCGCTCTTGGTCTCTTAATCGGATTTATCGTGCGCTGGATCCACCGACACCTCGACGATCCGCCGGTGCAAATCACGATTTCGTTGCTGACGCCCTTGGCCGCGTATTTGCTGGCGGAGCGCATCCATGTTTCGGGAATTCTGGCCGTCGTCTCGGCCGGAATTTATCTCGGCTGGCATGGACCGATCATCCTCAGCTCGCGCTTCCGGCTTCCAGCCTACGCCGTTTGGGAAATGGTCGTGTTCCTGCTCAACGGTTTCGTTTTCATCACCATCGGCCTGCAGCTTCCAGGAATTTTGCGCGAGTTGCGCGGCGAATCGCTCAGTGCGTTGATCAATGACGCTTTGCTCGTAAGCGGGACGGCGGTATTGGTTCGCATTGGCTGGGTTTTCGTGGCCGCCTACCTGCCGCGTTCGTTGAGCAAGCGACTTCGGGAACGCGACCCGGATCCGGGTTGGCGAAATGTCGCAGTTGTGGCCTGGGCCGGAATGCGCGGCGTCATCTCACTGGCCGCGGCGTTTGCGTTGCCGTTTGTTCTGCCGAACGGCAACCCGTTTCCCGGTCGTAACTACATTTTGTTTTTCACCTTCTGCGTGATTCTCGTCACCCTGGTCTTTCAGGGTCTCACTCTGCCGGTCCTGATTCAGAAGCTTGGAATCAAAGACGATCGTTCGACCGACGAAGAAGAACGCAAAGCACGCGTCGAGGCCAACAACGCCGCGCTCAGTTTAGTTAAGAGCCTGGCAAACAACGGCGATTTTTCGGCCGATACGATAAGCCGCTTGCGCGCAGAGTACGATGATCGGCTCGCGCAGCTCGAACTCTGCGCCCAAAGCGACGAAGATTGCAGCGGCGGAATTGCCACGCCGCAATACCAAAGCCTTCAGCAACAAGCCCTCGACGTTGAACGTCAAACCATCATCCGTCTGCGCAATCAGCATGTGATTAACGACGATGCTCTGCGCCGGATTCAACGCGATCTCGATTTGGCCGAGGCACGTTTGACCGGAAACTAATGCGCTCCTAGTTGCGCAAGCGCCCCGCGCAGCGATGTCCTAAAGGATGGGAGAATGCGACGGTCGTAGAGACCGCCGCTACAGAACTACTCCGAGTTTAACTCGAAGTTGATCTTCACGTCGTAATGATCCCCTTGTCCGAGTCCGTCGGGCAATGGCTCGACGCGGCTGACCCGATTCGCGAGCGCTTTGACGGATTCGTCGAGATCGCTGCTTCCCGACGGCCGAACGATCTCGAAACTCGAAACCCGGCCGTCTTTTTCGATTCGAAGTTTCACCAGCACGGAATTTTTTGATCCCGTCGTTGCGAGCGTCGTCGGTTGGACCCATTCGCTATAAAAGCGGTCGTGCAACATGCTGCCGTACCAGCCGAATTGCGATTCAGGACCGGCCCCCCCGGCGCGACCAGAACCGTTGCCAGGCGCCGTCCCCTGGCCGCTCCCGGTCTGATTAGCTGGAGATTTCTTTGATTCCTTCGCGCCAGAATCGTCCTTCGTCGGAAGCGCGTTCGCGATTTCTTTTTTCTCGGCCTCGCTATCGCCTTGCTCGCTCTCCTTTTTTTCCGGGGTCGGTTTCGCAGTCGGCGACGGCTTCGGAGACGCCTTAGCCATAACTATTTTCTTTGGCGTCCGGGCCGGACTGGCGGTTGACGTCGGTTTCGGAGTGGGTTTGGGCGTTGTCTTCGCTTTCGCGGTTGGACTCGGCTTGAGACTGCGGGGCGGAGTCGCAGTTGGTGTTGGTTTAGGCGAAGGCCTCGGCGTCGGCAGCTGGATGTCGCTCGGCGCCGAAGCCAAGTAGGGCCGAGCTTCATCCGGTTGACGTTCCTTCAATGGGTCCGTTTTCGATTCCTTTCGCGGTAACGGCGACCTCAGCGGTGCAGATAAACTCTTCTTTTCCGTGACCAAGCCATCACCACCGCCGCCGTTGAGCCAAACTACGCTCTGTGCGCTCGCGTTCCTGCTTTCACGGCTCCAACGAATCAATCCGACGATGACCAAAATGTGCGCGAAGGCGATGAGGCCGACGTTGGTCCAGAAGCGCCGGTTTTTCGGCATCGCCTACTTCGTCTCCGCTCTCGTGGCGATACCGACCTTCATGATCTGTGCGCGCTGCAACGCGTCCATCAACGTGATCAATTTTTGCACCGGCAAGTCGCGATCCGGTCGGATGACAACGGCGACGTCCGGATTAGTGCGCTTGATCTCTGCCAACTGCGCACTCAGCGCGCTCAGATCGACAAGTTGATTGTTCAGTCGAATCATTTCGTTTCGATCGATCGAGATCGTCTGCACTTGCGATGAAGTGGCGGGCGGATTTTTTCCGGTACTCGACGGAATGATGAGACTCATGCTGCTCTCGAGCAGCGGCGTCGTGATCATGAAAATGATGAGCAACACGAACGCGAGATCGAGCAGTGGGGTGATGTTGATCTCGGAAAGTGAGGAGAGACTCTGCCGTTGCGAATAGCGCTTCATCTGCGAAATGCGGACTCGCGCACGGCGTGGTCGACGAATTTGTGTTCGAACTCAGACGCCAGCTCGGCCGCAAAATTGTCCATCTCGACAATCATTCCGCGAATGCGCGTGACCAGAAAATTGTAACCGAACATCGCCGGGATCGCGACACAGAGCGCGGTCACCGTTGTGATCAGCGCCCCGGAAACACCGGGAGCCATTGACGCGAGATTGGGCGCGCCGGCTTCAGCGACACCGGTGAACGCGTCCATTACGCCCCAAACCGTTCCGAGCAATCCAAGAAAAGGCGAACCGCTTACCGCCGTCGCCAGCAAAATCATTTGCGATTCGAGCTCGAGCGCGGTTTCGCCCACCGCGCGCTCCATCGCCGCCGTCACGGCCCCCATTTGGGCTGCTGAAATTTTTTCGGCAGTCCCAAGTCGCGCGCGAAACGTTTCGTCAACTTCGGCCGAGCCAAGCAAATGAAACGTCATTTCCTGACAACCGGCGCGATAAACATTGAAAATGGGCGAACCGAGGAAGCGCGCGTTTTTTTCGAACAACCGCAACGGTTGTCGATCTTGCCGGAATGCAGCCAGAAAGCGTGCGTTTTGTTTTCGGGCAAACTGGATCACCCGCAATTTCGTGATCATGACAGACCAGCTGAAGACCGAAACGATCGCGAGCAGAAGGAGGACGAGCTTGCCGGCAATGGTGGCGTGTTCAAATGCAAAGAGCAGACCGCCGGCCGCAATCAATGAAAGCATCTCCGCGTCACCTGCGAAACTAATAGCGGAGTTTCGACGAAGCGAAAGGGCTAGTCGCGTGCTGCCATCTTTTTCGGAAACGTCGGCCGCAACTTCGCGGCGATGAAATAGGCGAGCCCAATCCCGATCAGAAAGAAGGAAAAGAACTGACCGCGGGTGAAGCCGACGATGAGAGCTGCATCTGGTTCGCGGAAATTTTCCACGACGATTCGAAGAATTGCGTAGCAAATGAAGAACAAGCCAGTCAGAACCCCGTTCGGTGGCCTCATCCGCGTGCGCACGAACCAGAGGATAGCGAACAAAATAATTCCTTCGAAGAAAGCTTCATAAAGTTGTGATGGGTGTCGTGGTGTCAGAATTCCGCGCAGCGTTTCCTTCACCTGCGGTTCATGCCGCACCGCGGCCACAATCGCATCCGACGAATTGAGGGTGGGATCGATCTGTCGGCAGGCCGCAATCGCACGCTCGGCCTCGCCAGTATTTTCGGTCAGCTCTTTCGGGAACTGCACCGCCCACGAGACATTCGTCGCGCGTCCGTAAAGCTCGCCATTGATGAAATTGGCGCAGCGCCCAAAAAACAAGCCGATCGGCGCCGTCACCACCAGATTATCGCCGAGATTCACCCACGAGATTTTGTGCCGCCATGCATAATAAAATGTGAACGCGAGCAGGCCGAGCATCCCGCCGTGGCTGGACATTCCGCCTTCCCACACCCGCAGGATCGACATCGGCTCGCGCAACATCTCCGGCTTGTAGAAAAAAACATAACCAAGCCGACCGCCGACGATCACGCCGAAGAGCGCGGCCCCGGTAATGAAATCACCAACTTTTACTACCGGCAAATCGGCGTAACCGCGCCTCGCCAGAAGTCGAAAGAGGGCGTAGCTGCAAGTAAAGGCGAGGACATAAGCCAATCCGTACCAGCGCGGACCGACATTGTCCCACAATCGAAAAATCAGCGGGTTAAGATCGTGAACGTAGTAAGCCACCATGCGTGCAATGCAGAGGGCGATTACTTTCGCCCATCTGCGCCTGATTGCGCGAGTGTTTTCCGCAAAAACGGAGCCGTTCGGCTCGTGCGATTCTTGGCGACTTGTTCCGGCGTTCCAACCGCCACAATCTTGCCGCCGTCCGCGCCAGCTTCAGGCCCAAGATCAACAATGTAATCGGCCTCCGCGATCACGCTCAAATTGTGCTCAATCACAATCACGGTGTTGCCTTCATCGACTAATCGATGCAGCACTTTCAGGAGAAGATCGACATCGGCCATGTGCAACCCGATCGTCGGTTCCTCGAGCAGATAAAGCGTCGATCCCGGTTTGCGCATTTTCCGAATCCGTTCGTTTTCGGCGCGACCGACACCGCGCTTCAATTGGGTGACCAGTTTTAAACGTTGCGCTTCCCCGCCGCTCAAGGTCGGACTCGGCTGGCCGAGTTTGAGATAGCCGAGACCGGTTTCGACCAGCAAGGAAAGCGGCCGCGCAATTTTCGGATGCGCGCGAAAAAACTCAGCCGCTTCCTCGATCGTCATTTCCATCACGTCACCGATCGACCTTTCGTTGTAGAGCACCTCGAGGGTTTGCGGATTGTAACGGCGCCCGCCGCAGTCTTCGCAAGGAACCAACGCCTCTGGCAAAAAATTCATTTCCAGCTTGATGACACCCTGGCCTTTGCAGCTTTCGCAACGCCCGCCTTCGGCATTGAACGAAAATCGGCTCGCCGAATAACCGCGCACGCGCGAGACCGGTAATTGCGCATAGAGATTCCGAATCTCATCGAAAATTTTCACGTAAGTGCCCGGCGTTGAGCGCGAGGTTTTGCCGATCGGGGATTGATCGACTTCGTAAATCGCCTCGATCTCTTCCGTGCCGCTGACCAGTTTGAACAAATCGCCGTTGCCGCTGCGCTTCCTCTTTTCCAATTGCTCGACCACCGCCGGCAACAGCACGTCGTGCATCAAGGTCGACTTACCGGAACCGGAAATTCCGGTGATGACCGAAAGTCGCCCGACCGGAAAGCCAACATCGACATCTTTCAAATTGTTTGCCCGCGCGCCATGAATCTGGATCCAGCTCTCAACGCTTGGCAGCGACCGCCGCGATTTCCGCGTCGGATGACAAAGCGGATTTTTTAAACAACGACCGGTCTCGGAATTCTTCGACAGTTCGATGTCGCGCAGCGTTCCAGTGGCGACGACTTCGCCGCCATGAGTTCCCGCGCGCGGGCCAAGATCGACAATGTGATCCGCGCGCCGCATCGTTTCTTCGTCGTGCTCGACGATCACCAGTGAATTTCCCTTTTCGCGCAACGCCGCGAGGGTGTCGAGCAATCGCAAATTGTCGCGCGAATGCAGGCCGATGGTGGGTTCGTCCAGAACGTAAAGGACGCCGCGCAAATTCGAGCCGAGCTGCGCCGCCAGTCGAATCCGCTGCGATTCACCACCACTTAATGTTTTGGCAGAGCGACCGAGCGCGAGGTAACCGAGCCCGACGTTTTCCATGAAGCGGAGCCGCTGACGAATCTCGGGAATGAGATCAGCGGCTATCGTTTGTTGCGTCCCGTGAAATTTCAGCTTGTCGATCTTACGAGCGGCTTCGCTTGCCGAAAGATTCGTAAACTGATCGATTGTCTGGCCTCGCACGCGCACATATCGCGCGACCGCATTCAAGCGCGAACCGTGACAGCTCGGACACTCGTGCGCTTCGGTCGCATCGATCCATTCCGATTCGCGCTCGGCCCGAAGCTCATTTTCCAAAACAGAGTCACTGGTTTCTTCGGCGGCGGTTTGAAACTCCTGGTCCCAGATTTCGCCAAACCCGCCGCATTCCTCGCACGCGCCGTGCGGCGAATTGAATGAGAACAATCGCGGATCGAGTTCTTCAAACGCGCGGCCGCAATTCGGACAACTCATCTCCGTGCTCATGACCGTAAGACGGTTTTTTGAATCGAGGAGGTGCGCCGTGCCGCGTCCAATGTCGAGCGCGCGTTGCGCCAGGTTCCGCGCCTTCGCGATCCGCTTGGCATCGATCACGCCGACGACGACTGCGATGCTGTGTTCTTTGAAACGCTCAAGTCTTCGAAACTGCGCGATTGGAATGAGCGCGCCGTCGACATACAACGTGTCAAAAGCCTGCCGCTCGGCCCAACGCGCGACGTCGGTATGAAAGCCTTTCCGCGCTTTCACCACCGGCGCTAGAACTTTGAGCGCGCCTTTTTTCGCCGCCGTCTCGATTTGCTTCACGATGGCGGCCAGACTTTGCTTTTCGACCGGCAAATCGCAGTCCGGGCAAAATTGCGTCCCGGTTTTCGCAAAAAGCAGCCGGAGAAAATGATAAACCTCCGTCACCGTCGCGACGGTTGATTTGCCTCCGCCACGAGTGACGCGTTGCTCGATCGCCACGCTTGGCGGCAAACCGGTGACAAGATCGACATCCGGCTTCTCCAATTGCTCGACGAACTGCCGCGCATACGGCGACATACTGTCGAGAAATCGTCTCTGTCCTTCAGCGAACAAAATATCGAACGCGAGCGTCGATTTTCCCGAGCCGCTCAAACCGGTGATCACGACCATCTGGTCGCGCGGAATTGTGACGTCGATGTTTTTTAGATTGTGCTCGCGGGCGCCGTGAATGCCGATTGCGCCATTGCTGCCGTTAATTCGGAAACGCGGAGCGGCCTCAGCCGCGCGAGCGAATTCTTCCTCATCTCCATTCGGATGAGCCAGTCGCCGTGACGAAGGACGCGACGCGGTGCGCGCACTCGACAGGTGTTTCTGCAGAAATCTTCCGGTATACGAATTTTCAATCTTCGCGATTTGCTCGGGCGTGCCGACGCCTACCACTTCGCCGCCGTCATCGCCCGCTTCTGGTCCAAGATCGACAATCCAATCAGCCGACTTAATGACTTCGAGATTGTGCTCGATCACAATGATCGAGTTTCCGCGCTCGACCAAGCGCTGAAAAACCCGCAGCAGCATCGCGACATCGTCGAAATGGAGACCTGTTGTCGGCTCATCGAAAATAAACAAGTTGCCCCGCGCTCCATCGCCGTTCCCTTCGACATCGGCGGCAGTTTTCGATTCGGCCAAGTGCCGGACCAGTTTCAAACGCTGCGATTCGCCGCCCGAAAGAGTGTTGAGCGGTTGGCCGAGTCGTAAATAACCGAGACCGACTTCATCGAGCACATCCAGCGGATCAGACAGAGTTTTCTCTTCGCCGATCTGTGCGAAGAATTGGATCGCTTGGCTTACGGTCAGCTCCAGCACGTCGTGGATCGATTTGCCGTGCAGTTTAATTTTCAGGACGTGCGGTTGGAAACGTTTGCCTTCGCATTCCGCGCAGCGCACATAAAGATCGCTCAGGAACTGCATCTCGATCTTTTCGAACCCCGTGCCGGAACAGCGCTCGCAGCGGCCGCTGCCGGAATTGAACGAGAACGCGCTCGCGGTCAGACCTTGCGACATCGCTTCCGGCTGTGCGGCGAAAGGTTCGCGGACGCGATCGTAAAGTCCGAGATAAAGAATCGGCGTTGAGCGCGGTGTCCGGGCGAGCGGCGATTGATCCACCATCACGACTTCACCGATCCGATGCGCGCCACTGACTGATTTGCACGCGCCCGCTTCCTGATCGGTCGCCTGGCCTTTGGCAATCAGCAGGTTTCGATAAAGGACGTCGTGGATCAGGGTCGATTTGCCGGAACCGGAGACGCCGGTCACACAAGTGAAAACGCCGAGTGGAAGATCGACGTTGATGTTCTTAAGGTTGTGCTCGCGCGCGCCGGTGATCTTGAGCGACGATGTCGATCTTCGCCGCTTTTTTGGCACAGGAATCGTTTTGCGAGCGGTTAGATAATCGCGTGTTAGCGATTGGTGGATCGACCGCTCCGCGGGCGATGTTAAACCCGAAGCCGCGAAGCGGTTCATACTTGATCGCTGCGCGATCTTTTCTGGCATCGAGCTCGGAGATCTCGATCCACCCAAGAAATCGTCGAGCGGCCCGCTCCAAACCAACTCGCCGCCGCGCTCGCCGCGACCCGGGCCGATGTCGATCAAATTATCGGCTGCGCGAATGATTTGCTCCTCGTGCTCGACCACGAGGAGCGTGTTCCCGCGATCACGCAAATTGTGCATGACACGCACGAGCCGGCCGATATCTCGCGGATGCAAACCGATGCTCGGTTCGTCCATGACAAAGAGCGTGTTAACAAGCGACGCGCCGAGACAGGTGGTGAGATTAACGCGCTGCACTTCGCCGCCGCTCAAAGTGCGGGTGGAACGATCGAGCGTTAGATAACCGACGCCGACCTCGCACAAATAATTCAGTCGCGCGCAAATTTCATCGCGCAGCATCCGGGGAGTCGAATCGCCAGACGAGATCTCGATCTTCGCCAGCAAATCGCGCGCGTTGGAAATGGAAAGAGCTGCGAAATCCGGAAGGCTGAAAACTGTAGTGGCCGCCGTCCCGGCGGCTTTGGTTCGGTTTGCCGCTGAGGCAGCGGCCTCTACAGCAACTTTGTAATTAAGCGCGTCAGGCTGAAACCGCCCGCCATTGCAGCTCGGGCAAGTAGTATAGGCTCGGTAACGGCTTAGCAGCACCCGCATGTGCATTTTGTAAACCTGTGATTCGAGCCAGCGGAAAAAACCACGAACGCCGTACCAACGATCGTTCTCGTAATCGTCTTCCGTATATTCGCCACTTCGTTTCTCGCCGCTGATGACGAACTCCTGATCGGCCTTGGGCAACTCTTCGAATGGAACATTGATGTCGATTTCTTCGCGGGCGCAGGCCCGGAGTAAATCTTTTTGCGAATTGCCGAACTCGTTCCCACGAAAAACGCGAACCACGCCTTGTTTGATCGACAACGAACGATCCGGAATCGCTTTGTTCAGATCGATCGTAATCGTTCGACCAAACCCGCGGCAGCTCGGACAAGCACCGAGCGGATTGTTGAAAGTGAACAGCCCCGGAGTTGGTGGGCGAATGTCGACGTCGCAATGGGGGCAGTGCCACCCGGTGGAAAACGGATGCTCTGAAACTGTAGTGGCCGCCGTCCCGGCGGCTTTCGTTTGGTTCGCCGCTGGGACAGCGGCCTCTACAGCCACGATGTTGACTTTGCCTTTGCCGAATCGAAGCGCGGTCTCGAGCGCTTCAACCAGGCGCGCACGATCTTCCTGGTTGATCGAGATGCGATCTTGAATGACTTGAACGCGGGCGCCGAGTCGCTTGATTTTCTTCGGATCGTCATCCACGCGGACGACTTCGTTGTCGATCCAAACGCGGAGATATCCCTGCTGTTGGAGGAACTCGAAAAAGGTTCGTGGTTCGGTTTTGGCCGGAACTGCCACCCAAAATGTGATCAGCACATTTTTATCGGCGCATTCGCGCAAAACTTCGTCAGCGATTGATTTTGCGGTCTCGGGACGGATCTCACGACCGCAGCTTGGACAGAAAGCTTTCGCGATACGTGGCCAAAGTAATTTCAAATAGTCGTTGATCTCGGTCATCGTTCCGACGGTCGAGCGCGACGATTTGACCGGATTGGCTTGCTCGATCGCGATTGCCGGCGGAATCCCCCGGATATCGTCCACGCGCGGTTTGTCCATGCGGTCGAGGAATTGCCGCATATAAGGGCTAAAAGTTTCGACGTAACGGCGCTGGCCCTCAGCGTAAATGGTTTCGAAGGCGAGCGACGATTTGCCGGAGCCGCTCGGGCCGGTCACAACAGTGAATTTTCCGAGCGGAAGATCGACGTCGATGCCTTTAAGGTTGTTCTGGCGCGCCCCGCGGATCTCAATGCAGGTCGCCGCGGCGACCGCGGTCAGGCATTTTTTTTCAGCAACCTTCGAACCCACTGGAGATTATCCGAGATGCGCGCGTAAATCGCAAATCTCGCTCCGCTCGGGATGACAGAATTTTATTTGGCGAAACGCGCGGCGACTTCTTCACGCTGCTTCATCAACTCGTCCGGCACAACGCCGCCGAGTGAATCGAAAAACTTTTTGTGCCCGGCGAGTTCTTTTTTCCAGTCTTCGTGATCGATCTCGAGAAGTTCATCGACGGACTTGTGGTCGAGATCGAGCTCGGCCAGATCGAGATCGTGCAGCCCCGGCAGCCAGCCGATGGGTGATTTGAGCGCGCCGTTGCTTCCTTCGCAGCGGTCGATGATCCATTTCAGCACGCGCATGTTGTCGCCGAAACCGGGCCAGAGAAATTTTCCACCTTCGCCTTTGCGGAACCAGTTCACGTTGAAAATGAGCGGCGGATTCGTCAGGCGTTTTCCAATTGCGAGCCAGTGCCGGAAATAATCGCCAATGTTGTAGCCACAGAATGGCAGCATCGCCATCGGATCGCGCCGGACCTGCCCGACGGCGCCGGTCGCGGCCGCAGTTGTTTCCGAGGCCATGGTCGCGCCCAGATAAACGCCGTGCTCCCAATCGAACGATTGAAACACGAGCGGCATGGTATTGCTGCGGCGTCCGCCGAAAATGATCGCGCTAATTGGAACGCCCTCGCCTTTTTCGAAATCGGGATCGAGGACGGGATTATTGCGGACCGGCGCGGTGAACCGGCTGTTCGGATGCGCGGCTTTTTCTTTTGAATCGGGCGTCCAAGCGTTGCCGCGCCAATCGATCGCGTGCTTCGGCGGCGCGCCGTCTTTGCCTTCCCACCAAACATCGCCGTCATCGGTCAACGCAACGTTGGTGTAAAGCGAATCGTGCGCGATCGATTTCATCGCGTTCGGGTTCGATTTGTAGTTCGTGCCCGGCACGACCCCGAAGTAGCCATTCTCGGGATTGACCGCGAACAAACGACCATCGCGGATCTGCATCCAGGCGATGTCGTCGCCCACGGTCGTCACTTTCCAGCCGGCAAAATGTTTCGGCGGAATCAGCATGGCGAAATTTGTTTTGCCGCAGGCACTCGGGAACGCGGCCGCGACGTAATGCTTTTTACCTTCGGGCGATTCGACCCCGAGGATCAACATGTGCTCGGCCATCCAACCCTGTTTACGAGCGAGATAGGAACCGATCCGGAGGGCGAGACATTTTTTGCTTAGCAAAACGTTGCCGCCGTAACCCGAGCCGACGGAGATGATGGTGTTGTCCTGCGGGAAATGGCAGATGAAGCGCCGCGCAGGATCGACGTCTAATAATGAATGGACGCCACGGTTCCATTCCGCGGCCGGATCATGGCCGAGACGTTTGACCGCGATCGCGCCCATCCGGGTCATGATCCGCATACTAAGAACGACATAAATGGAATCGGTGATTTCGAATCCGACTTTGGTCAGGGGCGAGTCCGGCGGCCCCATGATATATGGCACGACGAACAGGGTGCGGCCACGCATCGCGCCTTTGAGCAAGCCGTGAAGCTTTGAATACGTCTCGGCCGGCTCGCTCCAATTGTTGGTCGGGCCAGCTTCTTCTTTGCTCGGCGTGCAAATGAAAGTGAACTGTTCCACCCGCGCGACATCGTTTGGATTGGAGCGATGCAGATAGGAGCGCGGAACTTTTTGGTCGTTCAGCTTGATCAGGACATTCTGCCGGACCGCTTCCTGAAGCAGGCATTCGTGCTCGCGATCGGAGCCGTCGCACCAAAAGACATTTTCCGGCTTGGTCAGAAGCTCCACTTCATGCACCCAATCGAGCACGGCCTGGTTAGCCGGCTTGTTCTCACCGATTCCAGACGGCGGCGAAATTGCGGGCGCGATGTTTTTCATGAATACGATGTCGATTCTGGTGGAATCGAGCGGAATATGAATTTCTGCCGGTTCGCGCGGTTCTCCAAGAATTTTTTCAACCACCGGGAACGTCGCTTGCGTCAGGAAAACGGCAGCTGTCTATTGCAGCATGTTCGGAGTCACTACCGCCGATGATTATCGACCGGTAACGTGGGTGGGCCGCTATCCGGTACGCGTGACTACGATTATCGCCGCGCTCTATGTGCTGGGGATGTTTTTCACCACAATTGCGCAAAGCGCGCATTGGGACCTGATGCCCTTCGCGTTTCAATCGCACGCTTTTCTGCACGGGGCGATTTGGCAGCCGTTCACCTGCCTCTTCATTCAACCCGCTTCATTTTTCTTTCTCTTCAACGTCATTTTTTTCTACTGGGCCGGAACCGAAGTGGAAAAATATCTCGGCATCCGGCGTTATCTTTTGCTTTTCGGAATGCTGCTGTTGATCGGGCCCATCATTCTGATCGCATGGGGACCGGCCGCAGCGATGTGGAGTTACGGCGGATCATATGAAATTTCGATCGGCCTCTTCATCGCGTTCTCAACCCTGTATCCGAATATCGAATTATTCGGATGGGTCACTTTGAAGTGGCTCGCCTTTGCCGGCCTGGTGCTCGCCTCGATGCAATATTTGCCCGGCCACGAGTGGGGAAATCTTTCGGTGCTTTGGGTGATGTGCCTGGCGGCGTTTCTCTACATCCGCTTCGTGCAAGGACGAATCCCAATCAAAGTCGACGTGGCAAGATTGAATCCGTTTCGCCGGCGACCGCGATTAACCATCGTGCAAAAGCCTTCCGCCCGCCGCGTAGTCGAGCCGGACGACGTGATTGCTTCGGTTGATCCAATTCTGGACAAGATTGCCAAGTCTGGAATGGGAAGCTTAACCGAGACCGAGAGAAAAATTCTCGACCGCGCGCGGAACCGGCTTTTGAAAAAGTCAGATTGAGGGCGCGCTTAGAAGCGTCGCGATAAATTCGTCCGTGCTCTCAGCGTGCAGCATTAAAGTTCGGAGCGGCCGATCATTGGTCGTTCGCGCAATCGCCCCGACCACCACGAGATAATCGCTGATTAATCTTTCCGGTACGGCGATTAGAAAAATCAGATGCGCCACTTCGCCTTGGCCGGTCCACGGAATCCCAGCCTCACTGCGGCCGATGCCGACAACGATTTCGTCGACTAAATTCGTGCGGGAGTGCGGAAAGGCGACGCCATCGGCGGCATACGTGGAATTGGTCGTTTCACGCGCGCGCAGTTGCTCCACAAACTTTTGCGGATTGTCGATCTTCCCGGCAGCCACGAGAAGATCGACGATCTCGCGCATCGCTTCCTCCTGGGTCTCCGCGCGCAGATTGAGCGTGATTTGCTTTGGATCGACCAGATCAGCCAGCGCGATAGACATGAGGAATTGTTGGATTCTGCTCCAGTTATCCAGTTAATTGATCAGCCGTGGCAACTGAAAACAGCGGACCAGCCATAAACGAAGAGACGACCGTTTCGCTCCAGCGAAGCCTCTACGATCCCGGCTACGTCAACGCGATGTCGCATTTTTATCGTGGCGAAATGGGGCGGATTATGGTTTGGCGGCAGCGGCTCGATATCACGACCAACTGGGCGATTACCAGCAGCACCGCCATTATCACGATCGCGTTCTCTAACGCGGGGGTCCCGCACATTATTTTCTTTTTCAATCTCGCCATCGTTTGGGTGATGCTCTGGATCGAGGCGCGACGCTATCGCTTTTACGATGCGTTCCGCGCGCGGATCCGGATGCTGGAAGCCCATTTTCTGGTCCCGATGGTGATGGAGAATCGGGATCTCTTGCAGGGGGAATGGAAAAAACTCGTTTGCGAAGATCTGATCCTGCCCTGTTTCAAGATCAGCAAGCTGGAAGCGATCGGTAGGCGACTAAAGCGCAATTACGTTTTCATTTTCATTCTCATTTTAGTGGCGTGGGTCACGAAAATATTCCTCCACGCGCCACGCGCGATGGAAGGCGTGCCTGATTTCTATCGCGCCCTGCGAGTCGGCCACATTCCGTCCTGGCTGGTGGCATTCGTGTTTGTCGGCACATTTCTGAGCGTGATCACCATTACCATTTACGTCAGCAAAAAATCTTCCGGCGAAATTTCCGAATTCGGCACCCACCGCTCGCTCTGGCGGATCTAAAACAAGTTGAGAGTTGAGAGTTGAGAGTTGATGGTTGAGAGAACCGCGATGGCGGAGTCCTCCGAATCCCTCAACAGTCAACCCTCACCTTTCAACCGTTTGTGCGATATTGTCGCCAAACTGCGCGCGCCCGGCGGTTGTCCGTGGGACCGAGAACAAACCCACGAATCGCTTTTGCCAGCGACGATCGAAGAAGCATATGAAGTGGCGGAGGCGGCTCTGACAAAGAATGACGCGCATTTTCGCGAAGAGCTCGGGGACCTTTTGCTCCTGGTTGTGATGCACGCGGAGATCGCGCGCGAATCCGGCCGATTCAAGATCGACAATGTCGTTGCTGAGATCACCGAAAAACTGATCCGGCGCCATCCGCACGTTTTTGGCGAGAGCAACGCGCGCGACGCGGGCGCGGTTTTGAAACAGTGGGAAGCGATCAAGCGGGAGGAGAAAAAGAGCGACCAACATTATCTGGCGAGTCTGCCGAACGCGCTTCCGGCTTTGATGCGTGCGCAAAAAGCACAGAGCAAGGTCGCTCGCGTCAATTTCGATTGGACCGAGTTGGACGACGTGATTGCGAAAGTTGAAGAGGAGCTCGGTGAATTAAACAATGCGATCAAGAGCGAAGAGCAAGAATCCATCGAAGACGAGATCGGCGATTTGCTTTTCGCAGTCGTTAATCTGGCGCGCAAATGCAAACTCGACGCCGAGACCGCGCTGCATGCGGCGACGAACAAATTCGTCGGCCGATTCAATTTGTTGGAAGATGAACTGCGGTCGCGCGGTAAGAAGCTGGGCGATGTCGATCTCGCCGAGCTGGATCAGATCTGGAACCAGATCAAAATGACGAAACCCGAATGACCAATGTCGAAGGAATGACGAAGCTCGAATGGCATACGAGCTAGTCGCGTTCTTGTTTCGTAATTCGGCATTTGTCATTCGTCATTTAGCGTTCATATTCCCCGTCCCCGATGCAGATCCTGATTAATTTCCTGCTCGCGATTTACGTCTTGGTCGCGCTCCTGATGCTGCTGGTCATCCTGATGCAGCGGCCGAAGAGCGAGGGACTGGGCGCGGCTTTTGGCGGCGGCGTGACCGAAAATATTTTCGGCGCACAAACCACCAACGTTCTGGTCAAATTCACCGGCTGGCTGACGGGGATCTTCTTCGCGCTCACCTTCACCTTGTCCGTCTTGTACGCGCACAAGACGAGCCGCGACACCGGACTCCGCCGCGAGTTGTTGAGACAACAAACGACGGGCCAACCTTCGGCATCAGTAGCGCCGGTTAATCCAAATGGGCCAGCAGTTCCGGCTCCGGGCGCGCCTGTTTTGCCAGCGGCAAGCGCAGCGCCGAACAGTTCGGCGACAACCACGCCGCCGATCGCTCCGTCCGCTTCGCCCGCGCCGTCGAAGCCGAAACAGTAGCGCTTTCGCCAAGACAAATCAGCAGACAGCTGAGATCGGGATTGCCCAGTCAGGGCCAGTCCGGCATTATTCGGCTCATGGGTTTGAAGACCGTAACGCTCGTCATCGCGGCAATTCTCGCCTTCGCGCCATTATCAGTTCTTCCGCTTGCGGCACAAACATCCAGCGAATCGGAACGACTTGAGAAATTGGAACGGGCAGTAGAGCAATTACAGAAACGAAACGCCGAGTTGGAAGATGAGGTGCACAGTCTGAAAAAGAGACTCGCGTTCGCGCCAGAGGTCGATGCCAACGGCAACCAACAATCGAAGGCCGCCCCGGACGGAAAAACGTTGCTTGAGAAGCCAATTGCGACCGAAGAGAAACCGCCGGTGTTCGTCGTGCGGCGCGGGCCCGAGATCAAACTGACTCTCGGCGGATATATTCAGATCAATTTCGAAGACGGTGATGTCTCCGCTTTCGAAGGGCGCTTTGGCTTGACCGCGCTGAAGGATCGTTTCCGTCTGCGCCGGGCGCGCATCAATTTGACAGGCGACTTTGCCGAGCAATTCGACTTCAAGGTCGAAGGCGATTTTGAGAACAGCGATGGCATTTCATCCAGCCGCACCGCCTTTTCCGGCACGGACATCTTTATCAACTGGCACCAATTCCCCGAGGCCAACATCAAAGTCGGCCAATGGAAAGCACCGTTCGGGTTGGAACAGATTACACCCGACCCAAGCTTGTTCACGATTGAGCGCAGTCTGCCTACCGGTGCAATCACACCCGAGCGTCAGATCGGCGCGCAAATCTGGGGCAAGCCGTTTACGAACTTGTGGCCGCAGGAGAAGGACCTGATGACTTACTATTCGGGCATTTTTAACGGCAACGGACGCAACACCACCATCAACGACAATAACAACTTCATGTATGTGGGCCGGTTGGAGCTCCTTCCGTTCAAAGGCAAATTCTTCGGCCAAGATTCCAGTCTGAAGCTTGGCGCCGACGTCCTCAACAACCGCGATGATGCCGGCACCAACATCTCGCAAACGCTGAACCTTAAGGTAAATGCCGACGGTTCGCTCTCGCCGTTTACGCTGCCTGGGGCGGATGAAAGGACGGCATGGAGCCTGGACGCATGGCTGACCGTCGGTCCTTTTGATTTGATCGGCGAATACTTTTCGGAAGATGTCGATGGTCGCACGGTCGCAGGCAAACCCCCAGGCTTTAAAGATTTCGATCCGAGCGGTTGGTACGTTCAGGGCAGCTACTTCATTTTGGCAAACAAATTACAAGGCGTCGTGAAATGGGAAGCGCTTGAGCCCGATCAATTCGACGACGACAACATTCACTCGCTCACGCTCGGCCTGAATTATTACATTCATGGCGACGCCATCAAACTGATGGTCAATTACGTGCACACCTGGTCCGATTTCCGGGCCGCACATCCTCAGTTTGGCAAGGACGAGTTCGATGAAGTCCTCCTGCGCTTGCAGGTGATGTTCTAAAGGTAAAATTTTCGCACCGGAGGGACAACCTCCGTGTGGTTCGGCTATTCTCGAGCCGCGCCCGAGCGTACCTCAAAAAAGCGCGCCTGAGTTCACGCAATTGTCACTTCGCCGCCATCTGGCCGTAACAATCGCTTTCTAGTTTGGGGCGACTCGTGAGGGCGAGCGACGGGTAAGAACGCTCAAATTTGCGAGTTCAAGAACCGCCGCCTCAAAGCCTCAACCATGCAAAATATGTTTATCAAAAAATCTAAGATCATTGCCGCCGTTTCGCTCGTGGTGTTGTTGTTGCCGTTGCAACCGCTTGCCGCGCAGACCTCGTCTGAATCAGATCGGCTCGAAAAACTCGAACGGGCCGTCGAACAACTGCAGCAACGGAACGCCGAATTGGACCAACGTAATGCCAGTCTGGAAAAGGAAGTGAGCAGTTTGAAGAAACAGACTGCGTCTGCGCCACCGGCGGAAGGACCGACGAAGATGCAGAAGACGTACGATGGAAAGACCTACGTCGAGAAAGAAGTTCCGTTTGAAAAGACCGCCGCCGACAAGTGGAAACTGTCCACACCGATCACAGAGATCGAGCTCTTCGGCGATGTTCGATTGCGTTACGCCTACAATGGCGGCCAAACCGACGACAATTCGCCGCTGGCACGGCCAGCCAATGGTGTCGCGGGCCATGACGATTGGCAGGAGCGTGAACGTGAACGCTACCGGATTCGGCTTGGCTTGAGAGGAACCGTGCTAGATGACTGGTTTTTTGGAATCAGACTGGAAACAAATGCCAGCGATCGATCTACCAACGTAACGTTTGGTGATGATACATCGACAACTTCGCCAGGCGGCGGAGGTCCTTTCGCCAAGGGCAGCGACGGCATTGACGTAGGTCAGGCGTACATCGGATACAAAGGTTTCAAGGACATCACGTTGACGGGTGGCAAAATGCCAAACCTGCTCGTCACGACGCCTATGGTCTGGGACCCCGACATCAACCCAGAAGGTTTGACCGAGCAATGGAAACATTCGTTCAGCTTTGGTACCGTCGGCGAGGAGCCAGCACAATCGTACAGCAAAGACGGCAAGAACGTCGCGCCGGTTGCGGTCAAGACCGAGCCGCTGGTCAAACTCGATATCTTTGTCAACCTCGCCCAATACATTTACGACGATGCAAATCCGGAAAATCCGCTTGGACCCCGCGCGACAACGACAGCAAACGGTGGTCACCAACTTGTCCCGAACACGGATGCATTCCTGATGGCTTGGCAGGTTGGCGCGAAGGCCACTTTCCCACATGGCATTTTCTTTCAGATCGCTCCGACATTGTATAACTACACGGGCAACGGCGACACGTTCAACGTTCATTATCAGGGAGGCGATCCGAACCTGACAAACGCCGCGTCGCTGGCGCAAAATCAAACCGGCATCAACAGTCTTCTGGTTTTTGACATGCCGATGGAGTTCGGCTGGAAGCTCTGGGATCTCCCGATGCACATCTTCGGCGATTTCGCGGTCAATTTCGAGGCCGACGATCGCGCGAAAGCAGCCGGACATCCCGGCTTTGGCAATCAGCGTTACGCGTTTCAGGGTGGCGTCGGAATTGGACAGCTAAAGAAAAAGCATGATTGGCAAGTCGATGCGTATTACCAACTCTCCGAGCAGTACGCGCTCGATCCAAATCTTGTCGACGACGATATTTTCGACAGTCGTCAGAACATGCAGGGCGTCGTAGTAAAGGCGGGCTACGCGCTGAGTGATGCTGTCAGTGTGAACCTTACCTATAACTATGGCTGGCGTTACGATAACAATCTCGGCACCGGCGGAACACCGATCGCCATTGGAATTAATCCACTCGACCAGTACCAACTGTTCTTCGCCGACCTCATCATCAAATTCTAAAGCAACACCGGCGCAATAAATACGACAAGGTTAGGTCAACGAAAGCCCGCTGGGAGAGCGCTCCGGCGGGCTTTCACTCATTAACAAAGAGCGGGTGTCGATCTTAACTCAACCACGGTTCTCGTTCGAAAGGCCGCCGAGTGTGGGAGAGCCGGTGCGGCGTGTCCGCGCCGCGTGGATCTCCGATCTTCATCTCGGGACTAGGACAAGCAACACCGAAGCGCTACTTCAATTCCTGCGCGATTACGATTGCGAGAAACTCTACGTCGTCGGCGATTTGATCGACATCTGGCAGTTGCGACGCGGGCGCTATTGGCCACAGCAGCATAATGACGTGATCCAGAAAATTTTGCGCAAAGCCCGCAAAGGCGTGCCAGTCACTTACATCCCCGGGAATCACGATGAATTCGTGAGCACGTTTGCCGGCGCTTACGGCAATATTTCGATTCAGGAACATGCTATCCATGTCACCGCCGATGGTCGCCGCATTCTGGTGATTCACGGACACGAGCTCGACACCGTCGTCCAGAACGCGAAGTGGCTGGCTTATCTGGGCGACGCAGGTTATCAATTCCTGCTTTCACTGAATCCGGCGATCAATTTCGTGCGCCGGCGATTCGGACTCGGCTACTGGTCGCTTAGCGCTTACGCGAAGAAGCGAGTGAAGGATGCGGTCAGTTTCATCGGCGAATTCGAAAAAGCGGTTGTCCGCTACGCCGAAAAGTTTCGGGTGGATGCTGTTCTGTGCGGTCACATTCACAGTGCCGCCGTCCACCAGTTCGCCGGCGTGACTTACTACAATTGTGGAGACTGGGTCGAGAGCTGCACCGCGATGGTTGAACAACTGGACGGCACAATCGAGCTCGTCACTTATCCCCCGTTTCCAGCGCCGCCATCTGCAAAAATGTCCGCTTTAGAAAACGTGCTCGTATGAACTCTCACGATCGAGCTGAGATCCGTATCGACCTGACCAGTAGGCCAGACAAGATCGACTTTATCCCACCTGGCGAACCGGGTCTGTTCGCACGCTGGATTAGTTTTTTCCGATGAAACAGAAAGTGCTTTTTATTTGCGTGCACAACAGCGCGCGCAGCCAGATGGCGGCGGCTTTGCTGAACAAACGCTGTGGCGAATTCTTCGCGGCCCAGAGTGCCGGGCTTGAGCCCGGCACGCTCAATCCCCTCGCGGTTGAGGTGCTTCGCGAAATGGACATCGACATCTCAAAAAACAAAACGCAGGCCGCGTTCGATGTTTTCAAATCGGGCGAATTCTTCGCCTACGTGATCACCGTTTGCGACGAATCGGAAGCCAAAGGGTGCCCAATTTTTCCCGGCGTGACAACGCGGCTGCACTGGTCCTTTCCCGATCCGTCGAAGTTTGACGGCGCTCCCGAGCAAAAAATGAACGAGACGCGCCATGTTCGGGACAAGATCGAAGATCAGATTCGGCAGTTTTGCGCCGAGCATCGCTCCAAATAATCAGAGCGGGAATCCAGCATTGTTACCGAATCGTCACGTCGTTTTGACAATTCGTAACCTGACGAAGCGGCGACGGAAATTACGTTCAATCATGAGCGTGATTACAATTAAACGAACCATCTCCAAGGCAAGAGCGACGAAAGAGTCAACAAGCCGTCGGTCATTCCGCGAGTTGACCAGAAATTTTTTTGCGAGTGAGAATCATTGGGCATTTGCCATCGAAGCGCTCGTTTTCGGAGCGCTCCTGGCAATTTCAGCCTGGCCGATCGTGGCAGCGGCCGGCGCGATCAGCGGGCTTCTGCAATCCGGGGCGAGTTAAAAAAGATGTTTGCATTCCAAAAGTGCTCTGTATATATTTAACTAGATGGTTAAATATTCGCCGACAAACTTGAATCGCACTTTCGCCGCGCTGGCCGACCCGACCCGCCGGCGAATCCTCGCCCACCTCGCCCGCGGCGATAAATGCGTCACCCATTTGGCCCGCCCGCATGCCATGTCGCTACCAGCGGTCTCGAAACATTTGCGGGTGCTGGAAAAAGCGGGACTTCTTCGGCGCCGCCGTTACGGACGAGTGCATGAGATGCAGTTGGATGCCAAGCCGCTTAAACAGGCGGCGCAATGGGTCGAGGAATATCGCAAGTTCTGGGAAGCATCGCTCGATCGCCTCGCTGGGTATTTGGAAAAAACAAACAAAGCCGTGGCCAAGAAAGAAAATAAGTAATCGTGTGTCCCGCATGCTTCGCCAACCTGGTTTTGGTCGCAATCGGCGCGACTTCGAGTGGCGGATTAACCACGTTCGCGCTCACGAAATTTCTTAAACGAAAGAAACAAAGAGAAAATCAGAGAAACCGAAAATGAAGACACCACCGATCGTTTCAGCGCAGGAGTGGGAGACTGCGCGCCAACAGCTGCTCGTGAAGGAGAAGGAGTTGACCCGCGCCCGTGACGCGTTGGCGGCCGAGCGTCGCCGGATGCCGTGGCTGGCCGTGAACAAGGACTACAAGTTCGACGGACCCAAGGGCAAAGTGAGCCTGCTCGACCTTTTCGAGGGTCGCCGTCAGCTGATCGTCTACCGCGCGTTCCTCGAACCCGGCGTGAAAGGTTGGCCCGAGCATGCCTGTGTTGGCTGCTCCGTGGTGGCCGACCAGGTCGCACACGTCGCCCATCTGAACGCTCGTGACACCACTCTCGCGTTCGCCTCGCGTGCGTCGCAGAAGGACATCGAGCGCGTGAAGGCGCGGATGGACTGGGAGATGCCGTGGTACACCATAACGGATGATTTCGACAAAGACTTCGGCGTGGACGAGTGGCACGGCACCAACGCGTTCATCCGCGACGGCGACAGCGTACTCCGCACCTACTTCATCAATAATCGTGGCGATGAACAGATGGGGAACACCTGGAGCTACCTCGACATCACTGCGCTCGGGCGCCAGGAAGAGTGGGAGGACTCGCCGGAGGGCTACCCCCAGACTCCGACGTACGAGTGGTGGATCTGGCACGACGAACCAAACAAGACGGATCAAGATCGACCCGGCTTGGTGGCAACTCCGCGCTTTCCGCGCTTCCTCGGCGGCGACACCGCATGAGGAAAAGAAAAAACCAAACGAAGGAAAGACCAAATGAAACTAACGGAAATGGAATTAGACCGAGAAGTAGTATCGGAAGCGGAATGGCACGTTGCGCGAAAAGATCTGCTGACGCGCGAAAAAGAATTTACCCGTCAGCGGGACGCGCTCAGCGCGGCGCGGCGGGCGCTGCCGATGGTCAAGATCGACAAGGAATACGTGTTTGATGGGCCGGACGGCAAAAAGACGCTGGCCGATCTGTTCGACGGCCGCAGCCAATTGATTGTGTATCACTTCATGTTCGGTCCCGATTGGGACGAAGGCTGCAAGAGCTGCTCCTATCTGGCCGATCATTTTGACGGCGCCAACCGGCATCTTCCGCATCGCGACGTGACGTTCGTTGCGATTTCGCGAGCGCCGTTGGCCAAACTCGAAGCCTATAAGAAACGCCTCGGCTGGCGTTTCAAGTGGCTCTCGTCGTACGGCAACGACTTCAATTTCGATTATGGCGTGTCGTTCACGAAAGAAGACGAGAAAAAGGGTAAAGTCTCTTACAACTACGGCACGTCGGAGTTCATCAGCGACGAGCTTCCGGGGTTGAGCGTGTTTTGTAAGGACGAAGCCGGCGACGTCTTTCACACTTATTCGACCTACGCGCGTGGCCTCGACCATTTGGTCGGCACCTACAACTTCCTCGATCTCGTGCCAAAGGGTCGCGATGAAAATCAGGACTCAACGATGGACTGGGTCCGGCGCCACGACGATTATTGAGAAACCCGCCATTCAAAAATATGAATCGCGTCACTCACTTTGAAATTTACACGGACAATCCGGAGGCGGTGCAGCCGTTTTACCGGGATGTCTTCGGCTGGAAGTTCGACAAGTTCGAAGGCGGTCCGATCGAGTACTGGCTGGTTAATACCGGCAGCGATCAAGAACCCGGAATCAATGGCGGTCTCACTCGTCCCCGAGAAGGTCAAAGTCCCGGCACCTTAAACACGATCGCCGTTCAATCACTTGATCAGACCGTGAAAAAGATCGAGCAGGGTGGCGGAAAAATCTGTGTGCCGAAAATGGCGATACCGAAAGTGGGCTGGCTTGCCTACGCAGAAGATCCAGCCGGCAACGTGTTTGGAATCATAGAGCCGGATACGAAAGCCAAATAATCAAAACATCATGACTACGAAGAATAATCTGGCGGAAGCGATCGTCATCGAACGAACCTTCAACGCGCCAGTCGCGAAAGTTTGGAACGCAATCACCGATGTCGAAGAAATGAGACAATGGTATTTCGATCTGAAGGAATTCAGACCCGAGGTCGGTTTCGAATTTGAATTCGTCGTCGATTATAAAGGCATGGCGTATCATCATCTTTGCAGGATCACCGAGGTGATTCCGCAAAAAAAACTGGCCTATACCTGGCGATATAAAGGCCACGAAGGCGATTCACTGGTCACGTTCGAATTGGCCGCTACCGGCGAGAAAACTCGGCTCAAACTCACGCATGAAGGGTTAGAAACCTTCCCGAAGACTGCGGCGTTCGCCCGCAAGAATTTCGTGGAAGGCTGGACGACTCTGATCGGTTCATCGTTAAAGGAATTCGTTGAAAAAACGCAGAAAGGAAAATCATGACCACGAAAGCGAAAGCATCAGACAAAGTCTCGCTCGAAATCAAACGATTCATCAACGCTCCGCGCGCTCGCGTTTACGCGGCGTGGACCGACCCGACGCAATTAAAAGAATGGTGGGGGCCCGAAAGTGTTCGGACTCGCAACCTTGTCGCCGATGCGCGCGTGGGCGGCAAATATCGATGGGATCTGACCAATCCGGAAGGCGAGGAGATGACTGTATTCGGTGAATACCGCGAGCTCGTTCCGGGAAAGAAGATCGTCTTCACCTGGAAATGGGATGACGACGAGAATTGGGAAGAGCACAACAGCGTCGTCACGGTGGAGCTGTCCGATCGCGACGGCGGCACTGAAGTGCGTTTGGTTCACGAGAAATTGCCAAGCGAAGAATCACGCGACCGTCACAACGAGGGCTGGAACAGCGTTCTCGATCGATTGGAGAAGTTCTTTAACAAGTAATGGTCGATCCAAATAGGAGAGGAAAAAATGAATACCGAACAAGTTGCACAAAAAGTGGTTGAGTTGGTCCGCAAGCAAGCGTGGCACGAAGCGCTCGACACGCTGTATGACAAAGACATCGTCAGCGTCGAAGCGCGGACGATGGATGGCAGCTCGCCGGAAACGAGCGGAATCAAGGGCGTGCGCGGGAAGGCCGATTGGTGGTTGGAGAACATGCAGGTCCACAGCTTTCAAGCGAACGGACCATTCGTCGCGCACGATCGGTTCGTAGTGCAATATGACGCCGACGTTACCGATAAGAACTCGAAAGCGCGGAGACAACTGTCCGAAGTCGGTGTTTACACCGTGAAAAACGGAAAGATTGTCCGCGAAGAATTCTTACCGCGTCTGTAACCGACAGAGGATCGGATCCTTATCTCGAACCGTGCTCGTGAACTTTGAGCGGGCTAAAAATCCGCTCCCCGTCGTGTTCGCGATCGAGCAGCCGGCCGATGTGGATGTCGGCGAAATTATTGTCCGTCCCACGGGCGCAGGGTTAATCAGGGTGCGAGCCGCACGGGCACTGGCCTTTCGCTTAAGCGACAATCTGGTCGCTCATCCCGCCATGCATCAATGCACGAACCACGTCCATGGAGTACAAGGCGCCGGGAAAGCCAAGTTCAATCCGGCTGGCCTCATCCAGCACCTTCAACTGATCGGCAGAAAGTAAAAGATCGATACTCGCCAGGTTGTCCTGAAGTTGCGAGAGCTTGCGTGCCCCGATAATGGGAATAACCGGCACAGGCCCGGAACGCAACCAAGCCAGCGCTACCTGCGCCATGCTGCGGCTCACCTGGTTCGCCACCGTTTTGATGGCTGCGAGAATGCGGCCGGTTCTTTGTTCCTCGGGCATGAACTGCTTCAAACTATCTACGCTCATGCGGCCGGACTCAGAAGAACCGTGGCCGTGATATTTCCCCGTAAGCACACCTCTGGAAAGAGGTGACCAGGCGGTTACGCCAAGGTTAAGCGCCCTAGCCATCGGGATCAGTTCTCGTTCAACTGTTCGCTCGATCAGGCTGTACTCCATCTGGAGAGCTACGAACGGAGACCAGCCGCGAAGGGAAGCCAGCGTGTTTGCCTGGGCGATCCACCAGGCCGGGAAATCGGATATGCCGACATACAGAACCTTTCCCTGGCGAACCAGATCATCCAATCCGCGCATGATCTCTTCAACTGGTGTGAGCTGATCCCAAATGTGAACCCAGTAAAGATCGATATAATCGGTCTGGAGCCGCTTCAGACTCGCTTCAACCGACTGCATCATGCTCTTGCGATGATTGCCTGCCGCGTTCGGGTCGGTTCCTGGAGTGGCGTTGGTGTATTTCGTGGCCAGCACCAGGCTGGCGCGGTGTCCCTTCATGAATTCGCCGAGAAACGTCTCGCTTGTGCCGTTGGTATAGATATTGGCGGTGTCGATGAAGTTACCGCCGGATTCGCGGAAGGCGTTATACACCTTGTGCGCTTCGTCCTTGGGCGCTCCCCAGCCCCAATCATCGCCGAAGGTCATGGTGCCAAGGGCGAACTCCGACACGCGCAGTCCTGATCTTCCGAGGAGTCTGTATTTCATAGTCATGTTTGATGTTTTGCTGGATTTCGGGGCAGGCCGACCACCTTTGTGATCTTTATCCAGGAGCGTTTTCGTGAACTTTACGTGGATTGAAGATCCGGTTCCACCCGTCGTCGAAGTTAAAGACCGACATGTTCAACACCAGCATCGGATCGTGAGACCGCCTTTGTCGGCGCTGGAGAATTCCTCGCCAGCGGTGGCCGGCCCTCCGCCGGCCACCATTTATTCTTAATTCCGAGTTCATTCGCTTTTTCTTCTCATTAACTGGCGACTTGCCGAAGGCCCAAGGCGCCGAGCGTGTCCGGCGTCAGATTCCCATTAACGCGCAGGCCGTGGTTGCTTTGGTAGCGCACGATCGCACGTCGCGTCTCAGGGCCAACGATACCGTCGATTTGTCCACGGTAATAACCCTCGCGCGCGAGTCGCTCCTGCGCCGCGGCAACGATCGAGTTGGTGGATTGATCCGCGTAGCCGTTCTGATCGGAGTAGGCACCGCCGTAAGCGCCCTCGTCGTAATAACTCGAGTCGTATGCGTACGGATCGCCGTAATACCCGTATCCGTAGTAATCATAGGGATACCAGTACGGCCACCACGGATCGAAGCCGAAGTCGAAGATGAACCACGAGCCGTTAACGAAACGGCAATGATGGCCATGCCAGACGTGATCGCGGCTGCGATCCCAATTGCGCTGCCAGTTGCCCGAATGCTGCGCGACGACGTGGTTCCGCCAGTTCGTAGGAAGATTATTTCCGTTGCGAACTTGGCTTCCACCAGTTCGAACGTTTGAGAAACGCTGAGCGCGATCGCCCCGATTAACATTTCCGCGCGTGACCTGACCCGAGCCGATCGATCCGCCCGCATTCGAATGGAATTGCTGCGGGCGGAACTCCATCGATCTCGGCGAACGCATCCCGACCGACGAGAAGCGTTGGCCTGAATAAATCATCCGATTGCCACCAAAGCTTCGCCCCGGCATCGATTGAAAAGCTGGACCTCCGCCACCTCGGGCCGGAGCGCCCCCGGACGAAGCGAAATGACCTCCGCCTCCTCCTCCTCCCCCGGGATGACCGCCAGCTTGCGCTTGTGCGATCAAGGCCGCGCTCGCAAAAAGCGCGAACCAATAGAATTTAGTTTTCATGTTTTTGATTTCCTTTGTGTTGTTGTTCTTGAATTCGTTTCTTCATTCGCCTAACGAAGGCCTCCCGCGACTCGCAGCGTTTCGCCTGTGATCCACGCGGAGTCGGACGAAGCGAGAAAGACCGCGGCAGGCGCAATGTCCTCGGGTTGACCGATGCGGCCGAGTGGTGTCTGCGCTTCAACGCCCTTGCGAAGATCGCCTTGGTCGAAGCCGGCTGCGCGCACTCCTTCCGTTTCCACCATGCCGGGATTGATGGCGTTGACCCGGATTTTGCGCGGGCCGAGTTCTTTAGCCAGCGTTCTGGTAATGGCATCGACCGCGCCTTTTGTGGCGGTGTAAATCGACGAACTCGGCGGCGTCAATGACGTCACGGTCGAGCTAATGTTTATGATGTTGCCGCCAGCGGAGTCGAATTGCTTAACCGCTTCTCGCGTGGCGAGAAGCAGACCGAGAACATTCACATCAAACTGTTTGTGGAATTGCTCCTCGGTGATCTCGTCAATTGGCGACCAGTCGTAAACTCCCGCGTTGTTGACCAGGATGTCGATCTTGCCAAACGCTTTCTTAGTTGTGGCAAAGAGCCGCTCGACGTCCGACTTCTTCGCGACGTTGCCCTGCACTGCGATCGCTTTTCCGCCACGTTTGGTGATTTTATCTACAACGTTGTCCGCATCCGTTTTCGAGGAAGCGTAATTGACGACTACTGCCGCGCCTTCGGCCGCCAACTCTTTGGCGATACCCGCGCCGATTCCTTTCGAAGCCCCGGTCACGACCGCGACTTTTCCGTTCAGTTTTCCATTTTTCATTCAGTGCCTTTCATTTCTTGGTTTTGCCGCGATTGGCGTTGAGGTTGTGAGCTTTTCCGCTTCTCCGAGCGTCGCCTTGACGCGGATTTCGATTGCAGCCAGCGCTTTCGACACCGGACAGTTCTGTTTTGCGTCGGCGACAAATTTCTGAAACGTTGCGTCGTCGATGCCCGGAACATTCGCCGAGGTGACGAGTTCAATTCCGGTTATGGCGAAGGCGTCGCCATTTTTTTCGAAAACCACATTCGCGTCGGTACGAATGTCAGTCGGCGCGAACTGAGCGCGAGACAATTGCGCGGCCAGCGCCATCGTGAAACACCCGGCGTGTGCTGCGCCAAGCAACTCCTCCGGGTTCGTCGCAGACTGGCCGTCCTCGAAACGCGATCTGACCGAATATGGGACATCGACCGCGCCGCTGCCGACCGTGAGCCGGCCGCTTCCGTGGACGAGATCTCCTTTCCATTCCGCCTTCGCGCGCCTCTGTAGAGCAATTTTTCTAAGTTTATCTGGCGGTCTCTCGATCGTTGTCATTTTATTTTCTCCGTTGATTTTGCGGCGGTTGGGTAGTCACAATTTGTTGAAGGTTCGTCAGATTGGTTTGTTTCAATGGTAGACTAAGAAAGCGGCGAGAAAGCCGGCCAGGATTCCGAACACTGGGCTGAGAACAGCGAACCAGAATGCGCCGTCCCAATCCGGGCCGGTGAAAACGCGCAGCTTCTCCACTCCGAATCCGCCCTTGCCGGTCCCGCCATTTTTGTTCGATCCAAGCGGAGCGACCGCGCCTCCGATCACTGCGTGGAAATTGTTCAGTTCGCGCTCCGCTCGCAATGCGCGTCGCGCCTGAGACCGCTCGATGATGTCAATGAGATTGCCTGGTTTCATAGGTTCTTTTTGTTGAGTTTGACTATCCGCATAAAGCGACAGCCGATTGATAAACGGGCATTTCGTCGAAGTGCGATGGCGCGAAAACGTCTTCATGCTTTGTCGCAGCCGGCTGGAGATTGAGCCTCTCGATGTGCGCTTCAACCAGATCAGGAAGAAGCAAATGCGGGAACAATGAGAGTTCCCAGGCTTTTGTTTCTTCCTCATCGAGGACGAGATGGACGATTTCGCGCAGGTCGGGATAAGCCTGTTCGTAGTCGTGTTGTAACTGCTGTTTCAGCTGCCCGAGGGCGACCGAAACCGTCTGGAGGAAAACTGCTGTCGTTTCGAGTGGTGGTTCAGTTTTCATAGGGCTGAGTTTTTTCGGTTTCTGTGGATTTATATTTGACTAGTCGTCTATAAAATTGGCAAAAAAAAGATTCACGAGCTCCTTGCGTGTGCGTGTTTTACGCCCAAAACGTCCCGCGCGACCTCCTTAAAATCGCGGATCAATTCGACGTCGTTTTGAATTCGCGCCTGGGCGAGCGTCCCGTGATAGCAGGCAAAGAGCGCCCTCGCCTTAGCCTCGGGATCCGGCGCCATAATCAAGCCTTGCGCGTGCGCGTCCCGAATCGCGGACTCGAAATACTTTATCTTCCGATCCCAGATGCGGTCGACGGTAGCGCGCACGCCCTGGTCCTGTGTGCTCACTTCACTCCCGATGCTAAGGAGAGGGCATCCGAGGATGGAGCCGCACTTTTCTTGCAGTTCGGCCAGACGGTCGTGCACATAATTGAAGTAGCGATCGAACCGCTCGAGCGGTGGAGTTGTTGGCGAAAAAAGCGCGTCCATGTTCGCCTTGTTTTTGTTCCATTCTGCCTCTAATGCCGCGACAGTGAGCTCAGACTTCGACTTGAAGAAATAGTAAAAGCTTCCTTTCTTTGCGCCGGACCGCTCGCAGATCGCATCCACCGAAGTGGTGCCGTAACTGTTCTCCCACATCAAATCCAATGCCGCGTCGGTCAGGCGTGCCTTCATGTCACTTACTCTTGGCATATACAACCTTTTACATTACTAGACTGACTAGTCAACTATTTTGTTCGAAAATTTTTTACCCTCATTTCGTTCCCCGAATAAGCGCCATTGCCGTGACCGCAGCGCCCATTGCTAGGGTGGCACCGATTGCCATAACCTTTCTGAAGCCAGAGACAAATGACTCGTCGATCGCACGACGAATCAGCTGCTGGGTCGCCGCATCCTGATTTTCCGGAATCGCGATGGCCGCGAGTTTGGTGGATTGCGCTCGAATCGAATCCACCACCGTCGGCGGCAGCTTCGAATTCGTCATTTGCCGGTCCAGCTCGCCCTTGAAAATGTGCAGCATCACGATTCCAAAAACCGCGATTGCAACCAGGCCGGCCGTCCGCGCGACCGCGTTGTTCACGCCCGAAGCGATCCCAGATCGATTTTGTGGAACCGAGCCCATGACCACCGTCGTAAGCGGCGCCACGCTGACCGCCATCCCGAGCCCAAGCAAAGCAACCGGCGGAAAGAAATCTGTCCAATAATTGCCGCCGATACCTGGCCGCAAAAAAAGCGCGTAGCCGCAGGCGGCGATCAACGGACCGACGATTAGCGGCAGTCGCGATCCGTAGCGTGCAACCAGCCCGCCGGACCAGCGCGAGAGCAGAAACATGAGTAAGATAAACGGCAACAGCGCCGCGCCGGCGGCAGTCGGGGCGTAATGCTGAACTTGAATCAAATTCAGGGGCAGAAAAAACAGGCTTCCACCGAGCGCCGCGTAAAGCAGAAACGTTAAGAGGTTCGTTCCGGTAAATATCGGGGAGCGAAAGAGCGAGAGCGGCAACATCGGTTTGGAAGTTCGCGTTTCAAACAAAAAGAAGCCGACAATCAGGATCCCGGCCGCAACGACGATGACCGATCGATCGCTGAAACCCAGTCGCGATGATTCGATCAATCCATAAACCAGCGCGCCCAAGCTGAGCGCGGCCAAAATTGCGCCCAGCCAATCAATTCGCGTGTTCTCCCTGTCCGAGTTTTCGGCGACGTAACGAAGCGAAATCAAAATAACGACCAGCGCCAGCGGAAGATTGATAAAAAATACGGCTCGCCAGGATACGTGCTCGATCAACCATCCGCCGAGCACGGGCCCGACAGCTGCAGTGATCGCGCTAAAACCGGACCAGGTTCCAATAGCGCGACCGCGTTCGTTCTCCGAAAACGAGCTGCTGATAATGGCGAGACTGCCCGGGACGAGAAGCGCCGCGCCCAATCCCTGAAGTGCGCGGGCGGCAATCAGTTGATGGATGTTCGCGGCAAATCCGCAAGTCGCCGACGCCAAGGCGAAGATGGCCACACCGATCAAAAAAATGTTTCGGCGTCCGTAGTGGTCGCCGAGCGAACCACCGACAAGAAGGAGCGCGGAGAGCAGCAGAGAATAGGCTTCGATGACCCATTGCACGTCCACCGCAGTGGCTTTGAGATTTGTTTGCAGCGCCGGCAGCGCAACGTTTACGACCGTACCGTCGATGAACGCCATGCTCGATGCGAGAATGGTGGCGGCAAGGACCCAGCGGCCCCGTGATTTTTCACATGGCGCTGCAACGGCACCCGAGCGGACTACATTTTCATCGCAGGGATCTCGAAAAAGCGCCCACATTTGTGCGAATTCAGTATTCGCCAAATGCGTTGTCAGGAAAACAATACAACCAGCGTTCGCCGGGTTGCGCTGAAGCGACGACCGGATGACCCGTGACGTGCGCATGTTTGCTGGCGTGACGATTTCGCGACGTGTCACAGCACAACGTCGCGCCGCACTCCTGGCAGGTGCGGAGATGAACCCACGAATCGCCGATCTTCACACACTCGGCGCATTCGCGAATTTCCGGCTGCTTCACGAAGGTAATTGCTTCGATGTGCGGGCAAACGGGCATTGGTTCCTTACTCGCGCAAGCGCTCGATGTTTTCTAACTGTGCTCAGCCGATGCGGCGAGTGCAATTTGCACGCCGGCGACAGCCATACCGCCTTCGCCCACGGCGGCGGCGCAACGTTTCACCGAACCGGAGCGGACATCGCCCGCAGCGAAAATTCTCGGGAGACTGGTTTCGAGCGGGCTGGGTTGATGTTTGTTCGCCTGCCAGGCCGGTGCGCCGGCAACGCTCATCCCGGTTTTGATAAATCCATTGGCGTCGCGGTCGATTTCCGGTGGTAACCAGTCAGTGCAAGGCTTGGCGCCGATCATGGAAAAAACGGCCGGCGTTCGAACGACTCGGCGTTCGTCGGTCTTGGTATTTTCCAGTTCGATTTGTTCGAGCTTTTTTCCGCCGGACATTTTGCGGATCTCGGTGTGGTACAGGATGTCGATGTTCGCGCAGGCTTCCACCCGGCGCGAAAGGTAGGTCGACATTTTCATATTATTCCCCCTAACGAGAAGGAGCACTTTGGCCGCGCCATCGGAAAGGAACATCGCAGCTTGGCCGGCTGAGTTGCCGCTGCCGGCGACAACAACAGTTTCGTTGCGGCAAAGCTGACCTTCCAGCGCGGTGGCAGCGTAATAAACGCCGACGCCTTCGAATTGTTCGCGGCCCTCGGCTTCGAGCCGGCGATAATCGGCGCCAGTCGTAATCAGGGCAGCTTTTGCGCGAAGCACCGCACCGCAGCCTTCCGTCTCGAGGCGGACGCGGTATTCACCATCGGCATTGTATTGCAGTGAGAGGGCCGCGGCGGGTGTGGAAAACTTCGCACCGAACCGATAGGCCTGAAGTTGAGCGAGCCAGGTTAATTCGCCGCCGCCAATGCCAGTCGGAAATCCAAAGAAGTTTTCAATGAGTGACGAGGAACCAGCTTGTCCGCCCGGCGCATAACTTTCCAACACGACCGTCTTCAATCCCTCGGACGCGGCATAGACCGCTGCGGCCAGGCCGGCCGGTCCAGCGCCAACGATTGCGAGGTCGCAGAGAACTTCGGCTTCATCTTCCTCCGCGAGTGACCGCAGCAAGCCAGCTTCGCGCGCGACTTCGCGCAACGACGGCCGGCGCAACCGCGCACCGGCCGGAGTGATCAGGACCGGCAAATCGCGAGTCGTTAGGTGAAAACGTTCGCTCAGCGCCCGACCCTGTTCGCTCTCAAAGTCAACCAGCCGATGCGGGATGCGATTCTTGTCGAGAAAATCATCGAGCTGATGTCCATCGCGCGCATCGCGACTGGCCAAGACACGCATGCCCGCGAATTCGCGATCGCGGCGAAGCCGTCGCCGTCGCATGATCAACGCATCGACGATTGTCTTGCTCACAGCGGGAATTTCCGCCAGCGCGCGCCGGAGTTCGGCCGCCGGAATGTGCAGTATCTCGGCCTCGTCCGATGTGACTCTGGCGGAACCGAGGATCGATGTGCCCTGAAGCATCGATACGTCGCCCATGAAATCGCGCTCGCGCGCGGTAGCGAGGTTGTATTCCGTGCCATCGCGTGTCTCGAAGGCGTCGAGTTCGCCGCGCAAAACAATTGCTAATCCGACATCGCGCTGCCCGGCTTTGAACAGCACGTCGCCCCGTTTCATCACGCGGCGTTCGGCCAAAGGCTCGAGCAGCGAAAGCTGGTGATCGTTCAGCTTCGCAAAGGCGACACTTTCGGTATCGCGATAAAACTGCTCGTCCTGCTCTGGTGTGGTTACCGCCATGACTTCAATCTACTGACTTTGTCAACCATTCCCGCGCAAGATCGACATCGCCACTCGTAAGTTGGTGCCCGCTTTGAAAAAAGCGAATCGTCACGTCTGCGCCCGAGCTTCGCAGCATTTCCACGAGCTCTTGCGTGTTCGACGCTGGGATGATTGGATCATGCGCGCCAGCGCCAATCCAAATGCGTTTCGAATTCAAATTCGGTGTTGTTTCCGGGACCAGTGGTACCATTGCGCGAAATAAAATTGCAGCCGACAAGATTTCCGGACGGAGCAAGAGGATACTTGCCGCAATGTTCGCGCCGTTCGAGTAGCCGACCGCGACGACCTTCTTGATGTCGATCTTGTAGTGGGCCGCGGCTGAGACCACGAAGTCGGCCAGTTCCTGGGTGCGCTGCTTCACATCTTCCAGATCAAACACGCCCTCGGCCAAACGTCGAAAGAACCGCGGCATGCCATTTTCCAAAATTTTGCCGCGCGGACTCAGCAACGAAGCCTTCGGATCGAACTCGCGTCCAAGCGGAATGAGATCGCGCTCGTTTCCGCCGGTGCCGTGCAAAAGCAACAGTGTGCGGGCCGAGCTGCCGGGAACGAATTCGTGAATGAAATCGGGCTGCGGTCTCAAGTGACGCGAGCCGGCTCCGGACGAAATCGGATCAATGCGATAATACAGAGCAAAGCGGAAATCGTGAGCACGACCAGTTGCGTAAGTTTGAATGGAGACTCGGTTTGCGTCGGCGCGAGCGCGTGCAGCGCCGGAATCTTCTCGAACGATTGCACGACCAACACGAAAAGATTGAAATAGAGACAGATCACCGCTCCCACGACGTAGATCCAGCGCCACGCCCCGGCCAGTTGTTTGGGATAACGCGCGTAAATGGTCAGGGCCAGGAATGGCAGTGAGATAATTCCGAGACCGATCGCCGGTGTGAAACCGTGAAACGGAAAGAAGAAACCCGTGACCGTGGTCAGGACTGCAGTGATCAGGAACCACTTCGTCCAACCGTCAACGCGATTGCCGGCCAGCAGTGCGAACACGACGACCAATCCGGTAAAGACCGCGATCAGGCTGATCACTGTGTGAATGATCGTGTAGATTTGAAGTATCATTGTTGTTCCTCCTTTATTGGCCTTGGCGAACTGACAACCGGTTCCACCGGTGCGGATTCGTGGCCGGCGAAGAATCGCTCGATGACGTAAAATGTTACCGGGATCAGAAAGATCGCGATGGCCGAGGCGGCGATCATTCCGCCGATGACGGTCGAACCGAGAATGCGGCGCGCGACTGCGCCGGAACCACTGGCGAACCACAACGGCAGCATTCCGAAAATAAATGCGAAAGAAGTCATCAGGATCGGACGTAAGCGCAAACGCGCGCCTTCGAGTGTCGCGTCGAGCAGGGGTTTGCCTTTTTCGTATTCGTCTTTGGCGAATTCGACAATCAAGATGGCGTTCTTCGCGGCCAGTCCGATGAGCATGATCAGTCCGATCTGCGCGTAGATATTGTTTTCCATCCCGCGCAGCCAAAGCGTGAGGAAGGCGCCGAGCACCGCGACCGGCGTGCCGAGTAAAACGCTGAATGGCAGCGACCAGCTTTCGTACAATGCGGCGAGAATCAGAAACACAAACAAGAGCGACATTCCAAAAACCAAAGTCGGCGAGACGCCTTCCTGTGCTCTCTTTTCCTGAAACGACAGGCCAAGGTAGTCGTAGCCCATCTCGTTAGACATAGTTTGTCGAAAAGTTTCCTCGAGGGCGTTCATCGCCTGGTACGAGCTGTAGCCTGGTGCGGCCGAACCGTTGATTTGAGCCGCGCGATACTCATTGTAACGCACCGTGAATTCCGGACCGGCGATGTCCTCGACCGTTGAGATCGCATCGAGCGGCACCGGCGTGCCAGTCGAGTTGCGAACGAAGAACTGGCCGACGTTCTTGGCATCGGTCCGGTAATCGCCTTCCGCTTCGATGTAAACCTGCCAGGTGCGGCCGAAGCGGTTGAAGTAGTTCACGAAAAAGCCGCCCATGAACGTCTGGAGCGTTTGATATACCGAGGTGAGATCGATGCCCTGCTTAACGACTTTGTCGCGATCGACCTTGACGAAAACCTGCGGAACATTCGGCAGAAATGTCGGAATCAAGGTGCCGAGCTCTGGCCGTTTATGCGCTGCCTCTAAAAATGTCTTCACGTTTTGCGCGAGAAACGGGACGTCTTTACCCGCGCGGTCTTCAAGCATAAAGGTGAATCCACCAGACGTGCCGACGCCGGGAATCGCCGGCGGCGGAAACGCGAACGCGATACCTTCGCTGAGACTGCCAAGGTATTGACTTATTCGGGCCTTGATCGCCGCGTACTGTTCTTCCGGTTTCGTTCGCTCACTCCAGGGTTTGAAGGTCACGAAGAAAAATGCGCTGTAGGTATTCTGCACCAAACTCAGCAGGCTGAACCCGATGACACTGGTCGTGTACTGAACACCGGGCGTTTTGCTCAGGAAATCTTCGATCTTATGGCACGCCTCATCGGTGCGCTCGAGCGATGATGCGTCCGGCAATTGAAGCGCGAGAAAAACGTAGCCCTGATCTTCCTCCGGCAAAAAGCCGCTCGGCAATCTTTTCCCAAAAAAACCAGCGCCAATCGCCACAACGAGCAGCAATGCGAAACTTAGCACGGCTTTCCGAATCGCTACCTGCGACCAATTTACATATCCGTGGGTGGCGCGGGCGAAAATGCGATTGAATCGATCATAAAACCAACCGAGTGGGCCGCGAGTTTTCTTGCGCGGCCGCAGCAGTAACGATGAAAGCGCAGGACTGAGTGAGAGCGCGTTGAACGCGGAGAAAATTACCGAGATCGCGATCGTGAGCGCGAACTGTTGATATAATCGGCCGGTGATGCCGGGGAGAAAGGCCGTCGGAATAAACACCGCTGAAAGCACGAGCGCGATACCGATCACCGGCGCCGATACTTCGCGCATCGCCTGCAATGTTGCCTCGCGTGGCGCCATTCCTTCTTCGATGTGGCGCTCGACTGCCTCGACAACCACGATCGCATCATCGACGACCAGACCAATCGCGAGCACCAGACCGAAAAGTGAAAGCGTGTTGATGGAGAATCCAAACAACGGGAACAACACAAACGTCCCGACTAACGAAACGGGTACTGCGCAGAGCGGAATCAGGGTGGCGCGCCATCCTTGGAGGAAAATGAAAACGACGAGCACAACGAGGGCGAGCGCTTCGAACAGCGTCTTCAAAATTTCGCTGATCCCTTCTGTGACCGAAAGCGTTTGATCGAGCGAAACCGCGTAATCGATATCGGCGGGAAATCGCTGCTTCGCTTCCGTCATTAACTTGCGCACCGATTGTGCCGCTTTGACGGCGTTGGTTCCCGGCAACTGATACAAAGCGAGAATGGCCGCGGGTTGTCCGTTCATCCTGCCTCTTAAGTTGTAAGTTTGCGCTCCGAGATCGATCCGAGCGATGTCTTTGACTCGAACGAACGAGCCGTCCGGATTCGCACGAACGACGATCTCGCCGAATTCCTCCGGCGTTTGCAGGCGACCCTGCGCGCGCACTGTGTAAGTAAATTTCTGACCGCTCGGAATCGGCTCGCCTCCGACTTGTCCAGCGGGATTCACGTTGTTCTGCTTCTGCACCGCCGTGATGATGTCCGGAACAGTGATGCCGAGCTTCGCGAGTTGGTCCGGCTTCACCCACAAGCGCATCGCGTATTGGCCAGCGCCGAAAATCTGAACATTTCCAATTCCCGGCAGGCGCGTGAGTTGATCGAACAGGTTGATGTAACCGTAGTTCGCCAGAAAAATGTTATCGTAGGTTCCGTTGGGCGAATAGAGCGAGACCAGCATTAACGGCGCCGTTGTCGATTTCTTAACCGTCACGCCATAGTTGTTCACGTCGGCCGGCAATTGCGATTGCGCTTGCGCCACGCGCAGCTGGGTCAGGACCTGATCGATGTTCGGGTCGGTCGCGACGTCGAAATTGACGATCAATCGAATGTCGCCGCTGTTCGCGTTGATCGAGTACATGTAGTTCATGTTGTCGACCCCGCTCATCTGCTGCTCGATCGGCGCCGCCACCGATTGCTCGATCGTAAGCGCGTCCGCCCCCGTATAGTGCGTTTGCACCTGAATTTCCGGCGGCGCGATTTGCGGATATTGCGCGATCGGCAGCGCGAGAATGCAGACGCCGCCGATCAGCGTCATCAAAATAGCAATGACGATCGCAACGATCGGCCGCCTGACGAAAAACTCAGACATGATCGATCAGGGCTTTTGCGAGCTCGTTGAAGGTTCGGGAGAGGGGGATTGAGCGGGCGGCGGTGTCCATTCTTTCGCAGTTACGGACGATCCTTCGCGCGCTTTTTGCACGCCTTGGACAACGACTTTGTCTCCGGGCTTCAATCCGTCGGTGATTTGCCACATGGCGCCGATTCGCTCGCCCGTTTTTACCGGGCGAATACTCACCTTGTTGTTTTGATCGACCACTGCGACCTGGAAATTACCTTGCAATTCGGTCACCGCTTCCTGTGGAACAACGAGCGCGTTCTGCACCGAGTCTGGTACGAACCGCACCTTGCCATATTGTCCGGGCCGCAACATGGCGTCCGGATTCGGAAACGTGACGTAATAGTGAATCGAACCTGTTTTGGGATCGAGGTTTCGATCCAGCGCATAAAATTTTCCTTTTCGCGGATAAACCTTGCCGTCACCGAGAATCAAGTCGAAATCGATGCGTTTGAGCAGGGCTTCTCGTTGGACTGTATCCGGGTAGCGCGAAAAGAAATCGGTGAATGCACTCTCGCCAACAGTCACGTTTGCTTTGATCGGATCAATCTGCGACATGGTTGTGAGTGGTCCCGTACTTGGCCCGACCAAATCGCCGACCTGATTGTTGGCAAATCCAACGACACCGTCAATCGGGGCGGTAATTTTCGTGTAGCCGAGATTGATCTCAGCCTGTTTCACCGCCGCTTCGTCCGCTTCGACGTTTGCTTTGCTGGAGCCGGCAGCCGCGGTAGCGGTATCTCGCTCCTGGTCGCTGATCACCTTTTTGTTGAACAAATCGATCGCGCGCTTTTGATCCGCATCAGCCTTGGCCCAATTGGCCTGGTCTTTCGCCTCAGTTCCCTTGGCCTGAGCGAGCGCAGCCTCGAACGGCCGCGGATCGATTTGAAAAAGAAGATCACCCTTTTTGACGATACTGCCTTCCTTGTAATCGCGCGAGATGATGTAGCCCTGTACCTGCGCGTTGATGTTGGCGTTGATGAATCCGTCGAGCGTCGCAACACGCTCAAGCACCCGCGGCACATCGCGCGGCGCGACGGTTGTAACAAGAACTTCGGGCGCGCTCGGGGCGGCGGCGGCTTTCTTGCGCGAACAGCCGGCGACAAACAAAACACCAATTATCAGAGCGGCGACAACGGCGGATCGTTTCATGATTTTGTTATCGCGCCTTGCGCCAAAGTGTCGAGCGCAGATTTTACAGGCGCCGGTGCTGATTGTTTCGCGCGCGCGCGTATTCGACCGGCCAGATCGCCTAGCGCTTCAACGTCGCGCAAGGTCAGCATTTGCTCGATGTCTCTGGAGAAGAAAAGATCGAGCGTCCAGGCTACCATCACCCGCAGCTTTTTCGCCAAGCGCGGCAGTTTCATCAAATAGATCGATCGCCAGAGGACCCAGGCGATGAAGCCGGAAAATTTTATTCCGAATACCATAGCTACTCCGGTGCGACGTCCGATGCTGGCCAACTGTCCCAGTGTCGTAAAGATAAAAGGCTTCAAGGGCCGATCCAGAACCACCGCCGCGATGTTTTTCGCTGCCACGACACCTTCGCGTAAACCATGTTGCGCAGTTGGCGGATGAAACTTCTCCGTATTTAAAATCGGTACAGCCGCACAATCGCCCGCCGCCCATAAGCCAGGGACTCCGGTCACCGCTAGATACTCACTTACTAAGAGCCGCCCGTGTTCTTTCTGGCAAGGTAATGGGACAATGACGGGACTCGGTTTCACGCCCGCGGTCCAAATCAGCGTTGAGGCCGGAATTGATTTGCCGTCAGTCAAAGTGACGAGTGAACCGTCGTAGCTCGCCACGCGCACGCCCTTGATCACATCGACTTTTCGTTCGCGCAATTTGCGTTCGGCGTAGTTCCCGAGTTCCTCGCCTAGCTCAGGCAGCAAGAACTTACCCGGATGAATGACGACGACTCGAATCAGCTCTTCGCTCAAATCGGGGTAGTACCGAACCGTCTCGCGCACCAAGTCGTTGACTGCGCCAGTGGTTTCCGCGCCCGCAAAACCACCCCCGGCAGTTATAAAGGTGAGCAACTGGCGCCGCCTGACCGGATCTTTCTCAAGCGTTGCTTCTTCTAGCAGAGCCAAAACGCGATTGCGCAACATGGCTGCGTCAAACATGCTTTTCATCGTGACCGCCCATTCGCTCACGCCCGGGAGGTCGAAAAAATTGGTTTCCGAGCCGAGCGTGAGAAGCACGTGATCGAACTCAAGCTCAAACTCGACCCTTTCAATCCCACCCGCATACCGGACGCGCCGCGCTGAGAGATCGATCGCCAGCACCTCGGCCTCGATAAATTTCACGTGCCGAAGAATGCGACGAAGCGGATTCACAATGTCTCCTGGGTAAAGATCTCCCGCAGCGACTTCGTGAAGCATCGGCGTGAACAGAATAAAGTTCTCGCGGCTTATCAGCGTCACGTCAGCTTCGGCGCGGCGAGCCAACGTTTTATCGAGATACATCGCCGCGCTTAAGCCGGCAAATCCGCCACCTGCAATGACGATCCTGGGTTTCCTAATGCCGTTGGGATTCATGAATCAGTCGTGCAAGCATGCCGGCCACCGCTGATGCTCAGGCAGGCATCGCCACCTAACTGTTGACGCTACGGTGAATGAGTCAGGAATTCGAGTATCTCTTGCGGGTGAAAGTTCCTCAGAGCACAATCTCATTATCGCGGATCGTGCGCTGAAGTGTCGAGCACAGGCGCCAAAGCCGGGAAGGCTTTCGACGCGAGCACCGCAGTAATGAGCGCGCATTGTGGCGATGGTCGCTACTGGCGCTTCTTCAGAGCCTTCTCGATTCGAGGATCGGGAATCAACCACAAGAGCGCGGCGAACACATACAGTGCGCTGGCAATCCAAGAGCTCACAAACGCGAGCGGGATCGCGGCGAGGTAGAGCGCGGGCGAGAGTTTGCCTTTCCAATCTTTGCCAACAGCCAGCGCCAGAAGCGATTCGCGGCCTTGTTTGGCGATGATGGCGCGCTCGAGAACCAAGTACGCAATCGCAGCCATCAACAACACGAAACCGTAAATAGCGGTTGGGATCGCAGCAAGGTGATTTTCACCCATCCAAGCCGTAGTGAATGGGAAGAGCGACAACCAGAACAGGAGATCAAGGTTGGCCCAGAGAATCCCGCCGCTGACCTGCTCAGTCGCTTGGAATAAGTGATGATGATTGTTCCAATAGATGCCGGCGTAGATGAAACTTAGCACGTAGCTCAACAATACCGGCAAGACCGGTTTCAACGCCGCAAGTTCAACCGCATGCGGCACCTTCAACTCCAACACCATAATCGTGATGATAATGGCGAGGACTCCGTCGCTGAACGCCTCAAGCCGAGTTGTTTTCATCGCGCAGGCAGCGATTAACCGCGTATGTGTTAATCAGCGTTTGGAAGCGAGAGCATTCACGCCCCGCACCGTTTCATTTCACAAGCGGCGTTAACAGTTCCTTCTCGTCCGTATCGACCACGAACACAGCCAGGAGCTTGGCGGGTTCGGTCTTGCTCGCATTCTCATCAAGAGTGTGTCGATCACCAGGGAACTCGGAAAAGTTCTGTCCGGCGCGATAAGTAACGACCGGCCCATCATTGACCGAAGTTCGGATCGCTCCTTCGAGAACGGTTGCGTAGATGAAAGCAGACTTGGGATGAAGGTGACCCGGCGACGCTTCGCCGGGACCATATTCGACGAGCATACCCTTGATACTTTTGCCAGGCACATTGGGCAGAGCGTGGTCGTAGACGAGCTTGGCCTTTGGACCTTTGTCTTCGGCCATCGCTGAGCCCACGCCGAAAGCGGCGACGACCAGTGCGCACACAAGGAGTGTGAAGCGCTGCCGCGCGACTGATTTTGAAGTTCGGATCGGTTTCATTTGTGATGTCCTTTCTGGTACGTGGTTTGGTTTTCTCGATGTTCCGGAAAATATCTTCCTTCTAGGATGCAGAGCGGCTGAGCCACTCGTCGAAGCGCGTCGGGCCGAGGCGCGGTTTATCGCCGGATCCAGGGACAAGGCTTTGATCGTTCAACTCGGCGCCGAAGTAGCGGGCGTGAACATCCGTGATCACCTTTCGTGAGTCTCGCGTTGCGCTTAGGAAACGCCGGACGAATTCGTCCATTCGGATCGGCTCGGGACCGCCAATGTCGATTGTATTGTTTAACGGCTCGGCGACCGCGACGTCGGTCAGTGCCGCGGCGACATCACCCGCCGCGATCGGCTGCATCATACCTGTTGATAACCGAACTGTTTGACCTTCGGTGGCCGATTGCGCGATGCCCTTCACGAACTCGAAGAACTGCGTCGACCGGACGATCGTAAAAGGAACTTTAAATGCCTTGATCAGGTTCTCTTGAGCCACCTTCGCGCGGAGGTAACCACTGGCAGGAAGGCGATCGGCGCCGACGATTGACAGCGCCACGTGGTGACGTACACCGGCAGTCGCTTCCGCAGCAAGCAAGGTTACGCCCCGCCGTTTTAAAAAACTCCAGCACGGCCTTGTCGTCCCACTGTGGCGCATTCGCGACGTCAACAACGACTTGAGCGTCTTTAAGCGCTTCAGTTAATCCTTCACCAGTAAACGTGTTGAGCCCGATTTAGGGGATGCCGCTACTACTTCGTGGCCGCGCTGGCGAAGGTTACTTACTAGCTTTGTTCCGATCAACCCCGTGCCGCCAATTACCACGATCTTCATGTTTTATTTGAGTTAGCTTTTGAAGAACGCGAGCAGATCGGCATTGATGACGTCTGCGTGCGTCGTGATCATGCCGTGCGGCAAGTCTTTGTAGGTCTTCAGCGTACCGTTCTTGAGAAGCTTGGCTGAAAGTGGACCAGAGGCCTGATAAGGCACGATCTGGTCGTCCTTGCTATGCATGACCAAAACCGGAACGTTGATCTTTTTCAGATCTTCGGTGAAGTCGGTCTGCGAGAACGCGACGATGCCGTCGTAACCTGCCTTGGCGCCGCCCATCATGCCCTGACGCCACCAGTTCCAAATGAGAGGCTCAATTGTTTTCACTCCGGGACGGTTGAAGCCGTAGAACGGACCGGCCGGCAGGTCGTAATAAAACTTGGCCCGGTTCGCGGCCAGCTGAGCTTGGAGATCGTCGAAAACTGACTTGGGCAGGCCTAATGGATTGGCCGGAGTCTTCACCATCAGCGGCGGCACAGCGCTGATGATCGCCGCCTTCGCCACATTCTTGTCGCCATGACGGGCGAGATAATGCACCACCTGGCCACCGCCGGTCGAATGACCGACGTGAATTGCATCCTTCAAGTTGAGATGATCGGTGACGGCCTTCAGATCATCGGCATAGTGGTCCATGTCATGTCCGTCGCCGGTTTGACTCGAGCGACCATGTCCGCGCCGATCAGTCGCAATGACGCGATAGCCGTGTTTAAGGAAAAAGAGCATCTGGATGTCCCAGTCATCGGCCGACAGCGGCCAACCATGGCTGAAGACGATGGGCTGTCCTTTGCCCCAATCTTTATAATAGATGTCGATGTTAGCTCCGTTTTCTTTGCCTACAGCGACGTAAGGCATCGTAATTCTCCTTTCCTGCTACTGGTTCAATTCCGACTGCGCTTTATTTCCGACAAGAACCAAGTGCGGCGCTCGGTTTCGTCGATCCAAACTTCGATCAGACTCGCTGTGGCAACGTCGCGGTGTTCGTCGCAGACATTGTGCGCTTCGCGGAGACGTGCGGCCATTGTCTTGTTGTCATCGGCTAACTCCGCGATCATGTCCAAAGGCTCGACATAATCGGCGTCGTTATCGAGCACGCGCTGAGTGCGAGAGATATGGCCGATGGACCTGATGGTCAGTCCGCCGATTTTTCGAATTCGCTCCGCGATCGGGTCAGTCATCGCGAAAAGCTGCTCGGCCTGTTCGTCGAGGAGCAGGTGGTAATCGCGGAAGTGAGGGCCACTCATGTGCCAGTGGAAATTTTTGGTTTTGAGATAAAGCGCAAACACGTCCGCGAGCATGGCGTTCATCGCGCCCGAAATATCTTTGGTAGCCGAACGCGTCAGGTCGATCGGCGTTGCCAGCGGAGCCTCGCGCCTGCGCTCGAGTTCAGATCTATTTCTCAAATTCGACTTTTTCATAAGGCCGTCCTCGGTTCAACGACGCGTCACGAACGCGCCTTCAGGCAATTCCACGCCTTGAGATCAGCATTGTCACGTCTCAATTGTGTAACTTTTTCGGGATGCTGATGACCGCCCGGAAATCGAGGCCTAGATTGCTATCGCGATTTCGCCGGGAATTTTCTGCGATGCAGGCGTAACCTGCCCAGGCTCGCTCGTTCGCAGCCCGGAAGGTTGTCCGGCCAGACTCCGCCTTGTAAGCCTCAGGTGAACCAAACCATCCACAGCTCGCGAGCGAAAACATCGCAGTGAGGGCAAGCGTGGGAAAAATCTTCTTTACGTCGGTTAGCGCTTCTTAGCGCTCGCCGAAGACTTCGCGAAAGGGACAAGGCGCGGGCGAGATCTCCTTCGTCGGTGAGATCGAGCCGAAGCGGAGTATGGAAACCCAGTTGTGCAGGGCAGCTTGTTTCTCGACGGGCCAGGCGTGCGGGAGTCCCGGCACGCATTGCCAAGATTCAGGCCCAGATTCTCGCGATGCTGCAACCGGTGCGCTAAGTAAAAAACGGCGCTGAATTTTCTCGCGGATAATTCTTGGCGACTTGTTCAAGAAACGCTTGAGTCGCTCAAGTGCGCCGATCTCATCACCACTCATCCCGCGAGATTGAGCGGAAATTTTTGATCAAGCGATTGCCGGTTAAAATTCTGCGCTCGCGCCATTTTCCGATCGCGCAGGGTTATCTCGCGAACGAGCCGGGCGGCCGGCATGTTCGACTGCGGAGAAAAGCCAAAGCAGCTTCGCTCACATTCAAGGTGGGTCGCGGTACTTCACGGGAGGAACGCGAAATCCGATTGAGTCCGCCACAATTCGCCATGTTATGGCCGGCAACGCGCGGCCGTCGATTGCGCAAGACCCGTTACGAGATTCCGTGGAAAAATCTCAAGATCGAAGTCGACATCTATCACGGTCGCAACCATGGTTTGGTAGTGGCGGAAGTGGAATTTCCAAACCACGCGAGCTGCCGCCGTTTTAAACCGCCGCGTTGGTTTGGACGAGAAATCACCGGTGAAAAGCGATACAGCAATGTGAGACTGGCCCGCGAATAGGATGAGCTACGAATTGAGAGACGATCAGACGCTCGGCGACAATCTCCGCCGGATTTGCCGTAAACAAATCGAAGGCGCAATTGCCATTACCAGCGGCGAAAAGAAGACTCACGACACGCCAGTCCACCAAATGCGCAAGCATTTGAAGAAGGCGCGGGCGGCTCTGCGGCTGGTTCGCAAGGAAATCGGACACGGTTTATTCCGGGAACAAGACCGTTGCCTGCGTGACGTGGCAAAACTCACCTCCGAGATCCGCGATGCCGAGGTGCGCTTGCAAACTGTGCGCCAACTTCAAGGGATTACTCAACGCCGCGCTCGCGGTGGTTATACGAAGCTCGAAGGCATGCTGATCCTGGAGTTGGAAAATTTCATGGCGGCGTTTGCCGAGTGGCAAACTCAGGCTGCTCCAATGCTAGAGCGCGCGCACGCCAACGTCGAAAGTTGGCCGCTCGATCAATTTAGTTGCAAGCAACTTCGCTGCGCCGTGCAAAGAACCTACAAGGGGGCAAGGAAAGCTCTCGCGAGAGCCGAAGCCGCGCCCACGACCGAAAATTTTCATCGGTTCCGCACGCGCGCAAAGAGGCTTTGGTACGAATTGCGAATATTGCGACCGATCAATCCGGTCGTGCTCAAAAATCTAAGCGACGATCTGCGTGCGATGGCCAATTTGCTCGGGCGCGCGCATGATTTGAGTTTTCTGGGAGACCGGCTTCGCGGCGGGAACGAAAAATCGGAATGGGAACGCGAGGGCCATAAACTCCTGGCGGTAATCGAAGTGAGTCAAGGCGACCTGCAGCGCGGCGCGGCGGAACTAGCCGAGCGTTTTTTTGCCGAGCGCCCGCGCGATTTCGGGGATCGAATTGCCAGCTGGCTGAAAGATTGGGAGAACGAGATCGCACCCTCGCTGGCTGAAGCGCTGGTCAGGTAACTCGCGCGTCTATTTCTTGGCGATTTTCGGCGGGAACAGCCAAAGCAAGCGGCCATTTCGCCACGAGCGATCGAGCTCCACTAAAGCGACGCCGGCCTTCGAAAGTCTGAGCGACGCGCCGGTCAATTGCGAAATCACGTGACTAAAATCCGGTTCGTGACCGACAATCATGAGACTTTCGGCCGGAAATTTTTTGAGCAATCGCTCCAATTCCTGCCGACCAAAGCCGGGCGCCAGCAATTTGTCTTCGCGGCATTTTAGTTTCAGATGTTCGGCTGCAATTTCCGCGGTTTGCGACGCGCGCGGGAGCGGACTGGTCACGATCAACTCCGGCCGCGCTTTAAGCCGTTTCAGAAACGCCGCCACTTCGTGCATTTCCTTTTTACCGCGCTTCGTCAGCGGCCGCTCGTCATCAGATTCTTCCCAGTCCGGCCAATCCGCCTCGCCATGTCTGAGAAAATAAAGGTCCATGTCGATCCTAGCTCTTCCTCTTTCTCTTAAATCTTCTTCAGAAAATTTTCCACTTCGGCCGGCGGGTGCCCGGATCGGTTTGCCAAAGGCGGACGCCGCCCAGGTACGCATTACGATTATGTCCTTGTTCAGCACCTTCTGGCAGCTCACTCAGTTTTTTAGTGCTACCGCCGCCTAGGACGACGTAATCGGCGATAAATGACTTCTTCAGTTGAGCGACCGCCCCCGCCACTAAGCGTTCCCATTCTTCTTCGCCGAGCTCGGCGATTCCGGGCTTGCCCAAAAAATCTTCGATAATTCGGTCGTCGCAATACGGCAGATCACCCAACTCGAGAGGAAAAACCATGTGGCGAAGGACCAGGGTTGAGCCAAGGCCGGTACCGAGCCCCAGAAACAACATCCGTCCGCCATGGTAACTGCCGAGCGCTTGCAAAGCGGCGTCATTCACGATCCGAACAGGTTTGCCCAGCGCCTTCTCGAAATTGAATCCGACCCATCCTTTACCGAGATGTTTCGGCTCGTAGAGAATTCGGCCGTCCCGTACCGGCGACGGAAATCCAATCGAGATCGCGTCGTACTTCCATCGCTCAATTTCCACTTTGATTTGTTTGACCATTTCGCGCGGTGTCAGTTTTGGTCCGGACTTGAATTTTCGTTTCTTCGCGCGCGAGATCATCAACTTCACGTGCGTGCCGCCGATATCGATGACCAAGATTCTTTTCCTCATGACTGCTTTGGTGGGGGCGGCGCAACCGTGATTGGAATCAATTTATCCGCTGGCGGAGTTTTCTTGCGACCAAGTTTCTTCGCCCGTTCCCGGGTAACTTCGCGGAAGTGCCATTGTGCTTGCGAGCGAAGCTCCGGTCCCTCCGGTTTCAAACGCCGGTAGCTCCCGTCCGGCTGCAGCTCACGCGATTTGACGCGGTCGTTCAGAAATCGGGGAAGCACTTCATTTATAATATGATCGCGTAACGGCGGAGTCTCGATTGGAAACGCGACTTCGACCCGGCGCAGGAAATTTCGCGGCATCCAATCGGCGCTAGAGAGAAACAGTTCGGGCTGGCCGGCGTTTTCAAAATAATAGATCCGGCTGTGCTCGAGAAAACGGCCGACAATGCTAATAACGCGAATGTAATCGCTCAACCCGGGGACCTTCGGCCGCAAACAACAAATACCGCGCACGATCAAATCGACTGTCACCTCGGCGGAGGAGGCTTCGTAGAGCGTCTCGATGATCTCTTGATCAACCAACGAATTGAGTTTGGCGATGATTCGGGCCGGTCTCCCCGCGCGTGCGTGGTCCCGCTCACGTTCAATCAGGGCGATGAGCCGTTTTTTCATATCGAACGGCGCCACCATGAGTTTTTTCAGGCCCGGATAACCGGCCAACCCGGTCAGGGTGTTGAAAACGATCGCGACTTCCTCGGTCAACTGCGGGTTGCTGGTCAACAAACCGAAGTCGGTGTAGGTGCGCGCTGTGCGTTGGTGGTAATTGCCTGTCCCAAGGTGCACGTAACGCCTCAGCTGATCGGCGTCGCGCCGAACGATGAGCAACGCTTTGCAATGTGTTTTTAATCCGACCACGCCGTAAATGACGTGAGCACCTGCTTCTTCAAGCCGCCGCGCCCATTGAATATTGGCCGCTTCATCGAAACGCGCGCGTAATTCCACAATTGCGGTCACTTGCTTGCCGGCATCGGCCGCTTCGATCAGCGCCTCGACGATGGGCGAGTCACCGCTGGTGCGATAAAGTGTGATCTTCATCGCAAGCACTTGCGGGTCGCGCGCAGCTTCTTCGACAAGATCCACGATCGGCTCAAAGCCGTCGTAGGGATGATGGAGAAGCACATCCTGGCGGCGCATCACTTCGAACATGTCGGCGTGCGGCGGCAAAGCAGGATCGCGTCCCGGTTGAAACGGGCGGTCTTTCAATTGCGCGAATGCGTCGTTGGTCAGTAGCGGGGTCAGATGCGTCATCGAAAGCGGACCGTCTAGTTTGTAGACGTCCGCTTCGGTCAGATCGAAATAGCCAGTCAGCAGCTCAATGAAATTCTTCGGGCAATCCGGCTCCACTTCCAAACGCACGCCGTCGCCGCGGCTGGAACGCCGCAGCTCCTGCTCGATTGTTCGAAGAAGGTTCTCTGCTTCTTCATCGTCGATGTAGAGATCGCTGTTCCGGGTGACGCGAAAGGCGTGCACCTCGTCGAGAATCAAACCCGGGAACAATTCGGCGATGTGCTCCTTGATCAGCGACGCGAGATAAATGTATTCCCACGGTTCCTCGTCGCCTTTGCCGCGCGGCATCAAAATCAGCCGCGGAACCACCCGCGGCACCTGCACGATCGCAAGCAAAGGTTCGCCACCGCGCTGCGCCTTCGCGCGCACGAGCAGATTGTGGCTCTTGTTCAGCAAATCCGGAAACGGGTGACTCGCATCCACCGCCAGCGGCGTCAGCATCGGAAGAACTTCCTCCTGAAAGTATTTGCGTGCCCAGGCCGCGCGTTTCGCGTTGAGCTCCGAAACATTGCGAACGCGAATCCCGTTTTTGGCCAGCTGCGGAAGCAACTCCCCATTCCAAAGCTCGTACTCGGTCGCGACCAGCTGGTGGGCGAGTCGTTGAATTTGATTGAACGTTTCGGTCGGACTCAAGCCATCCGCGGCAACATCGCTGGTTTCACTTTCGATCTGTTGTTTGATACCGGCGACGCGGATCTCGAAAAATTCATCCAGGTTCGAACTGAAAATGTAAAGAAACTTTACCCGCTCGATCAGCGGTTGAGTCGGGTCCTGCGCTTCCTCGAGAACGCGACGATTGAATTCGAGCCAGCTTAGCTCGCGGTTAATGAAATTTTTCGGATCGCCGAACCGCTCATGCGCCGTTTGCTCAGCGCCTACAGGTACGATGGCAGTGCCTTCTTCCGTTTCGACCCTGGATTGCGCCTGCGCCATATTTGCAAGATCGACAAATCAACCGCGCATGACAAGGCGCGAACGGTTAAGTCGCAGCGGCAGCCGTTTGGTGTCGGATGTCTTCAGCCGCGGCCGCGTAAACCGCGTCCTCCGCGATGTTGGTGGCGTGATCGCCGACGCGTTCGAGATGGCGGGCAATGAACATTAAGTTCAAATAGCCGCGCAATTGATCCGGATCTTCCGCCATTCGCTGGATCAAGCGACGACTGGCTACGCGATTTAATTCGTCGAGTTTTTCATCGCGCGGAACGATCGCCCTGCCGAGCTCCACGTCTTCTCGCACGTAAGCGTCCATGCTTTCTTTAAACATCGATATCGCCTGTTCGTGCATCGGCACGATTAGTTCCATCTCGGGCAGCGGCGGATGGCGGTTTAATTTTCGGGCGCGCCGCGCGATGTTTGTCGCCTGATCGGCCATGCGCTCCAGGTTCGAGCTCAGTTTCATTGCCGAAACGACGCGGCGCAGATCCGACGCCACCGGTTGAAAGCGCAATAAGATGTCCACGCCGTCCTTGTCGATCTGTTTCTCGAGCTGATCTATCTCCTCATCGTCGGCGATCGCAGTTGCGCAGAGATTGTCGTCCCGTTGAAACAATCCTTTCATCGCGCGGTCGAGGCTGCGCTCGGTCAGGCCCGCCATCATCAGCACGTTATTGCGCAGCGAAGCGAGCGCCTCGTCGAAGCTCCCGAGAATATGTTTTGATGCGATCATTTATTTACCGGTCCCTAATATCAACCGAAGCGCCCGGTAATATAATCCTCTGTTTGTCGCTCGCTCGGATTCGAAAAGATTTTCGTGGTCGGTCCAAACTCGATCAGACGGCCGAGATAAAAAAAGGCAGTGTAATCGGAGACGCGTCCGGCCTGTTGCATGTTATGAGTCACGATCACGATAGTATATTTCGTTTTTAACTCGTGGATCAGTTCCTCGATTTTTGCCGTAGCAATTGGGTCAAGCGCTGAGCATGGTTCGTCCATCAGAACGACTTCCGGTTCCACCGCCAGAGCGCGCGCGATGCAAAGGCGCTGTTGCTGGCCGCCGGAAAGACTCGTGCCCGGCTTGTGCAGATCGTCTTTGACCTCGTCCCACAACGCCGCCATCCGCAATGATTTTTCCAGGCGCTCGTTCAGGAATTTGTGATCGCGAACGCCGTTCAACCGCAACCCGATCACAACGTTGTCGCCAATCGACATGGTCGGAAACGGGTTGGATTTTTGGAAAACCATTCCGACTCGGCGGCGCACGATCGCTGGATCGACGTCGGTTGAATAAAGGTCTTGTCCGCGCAGCAGCACACTACCCTCGAGACGTGTTCGCGGCAGTAATTCATGCATACGGTTGAGGGAACGCAGGAATGTAGATTTTCCACAACCACTCGGACCAATAATGGCAGTGACCGCATTCGACGACACGTCCATCGTTACACTGTCGATGGCCCGCTTCTCGCCATACCAAATAGACAGATTCTTAACCTCGAACGTGAGCGGCCTCTCTTCGGTCTCTGGCTCGGTCTCAGCGTGCCGGTCATGCGTTTCCAGAACGATTGGATCGGGCGAAGGCATAGTTAAGTTAACCATTGTAGAAATTCTTACACGGTGGATGGAGCGCGCTCGCGGGTAAGAATCCTTACTAGAACGTTAACGCAAAAGATGCCGATGACGAGCACAAGTGCGCCCGCCCAGGCTTGCCGGTGCCAGTCGTCATACGGCGAAATGGCGTAGGTAAAAATCTGGAGTGGAAGGGCGGCGATCGGCTGGCTAAGATCGTGGTTCCAGAAGCGGTTGCCAAAAGCGGTGAAGAGAAGCGGCGCAGTTTCACCGCCGATGCGTGCCAGGGCTATTAAGATCCCGGTCACTATTCCTTTCGATGCCGTTTTCATCACGACGTGCACAATCGTTTTCCAGCGAGCAATGCCGAGCGCGAGAGCCGCTTCGCGATGGCCGTTTGGCACAAGCAAAATCACTTCCTCGGTCGTCCGCAAAATCAGCGGAATCATGATGAGGCCTAGCGCTAGGCCACCGGCATAGGCAGAGAAACCTTTGAAGCGCAGGACGACGAGGCCATATACAACAACGCCCCACGTGATTGAGGGGACGCCGTTGAGCACATCGGCAATGAAGCGCAGTATCGAATTGCCACGGGCTGAGCCGTACTCGGCTAGATAAACGCCACCAAGAACGCCGATTGGAACTCCGATTATAGAGCCGAGCGCGAGCAATTCCAGCGTGCCGACAATTGCGTTCACCATTCCACCGCCAAGGGCACCGACCGGCTTCGGCAACTGGGTGAAAAAATCCAAATTGATCGAACTCGCGCCGTTAACAAGAAGGTGAAAGAAGACCAATCCAAGTGGCGCAATAACCAGGAGCGCTGAAAGAAAGGTGCCAGCGGAGACGAGCGCGCTTTTGATTTTGCGCCACGTATGTTGGTCTTGTCGTTTGGAATGCATAGCCTATTGCACGGCGCGGGTGGTCGATGTTCTGGTCATCGTTCTGAGAAGAAGTTGGGCAAGCAGGTTAACCAGAATCGTGACACCAAAAAGGACCAGGCCGATCTCGAAGAGCGCCTGCAGATAAACGTCGGTGGTGGCTTCGGTGAACTCATTCGCGATCACACTTGCAAGCGTATAACCGGGCTTAAAAAGCGACGCGGCGATCTGGGGGGTATTGCCGATGACCATCGTCACCGCCATCGTCTCGCCCAGTGCGCGCCCTAGACCAAGGATGACCGCCCCAAAAAGGCCCTTCTTCGCATAACTCAAAACGGCAATACGCGTCACTTCCCATCGCGTTGCGCCCAGCGCGTAGGCGGCTTCCCGCTGAAGATTCGGAACGCTTCGCAAAATCTCACGCGAAACCGAGGTGATTATTGGTAGAATCATGATCGCAATGATGATTCCACCCGCCAGCATGCTGGTTCCGTAAATCGGCCCGGTGAAAAACGGCGTCCATCCGAAGAATCGCTTAAGAAGCGGAAAGGGATAATTCCGCAACCACGGAATCATGACGAAGATTCCCCACAAACCGAGAATCACGCTTGGAATGGCGGCGAGCATTTCAATTAGGGAAATGAGGGGCTGTCGGATCCATCGCGGCGCGAGCTCGGTGAGATAGACCGCCGTCCCAATGCTGAGCGGCATCGCAATCAGCAGAGCGATCAGAGATGAAACGAGCGTGCCGTAGATAAACGGCAGCGCACCGAATTGTTCCGCAACGGGATCCCACGTCGAGGTCGTGAGAAATCGGAAACCGAATTTCTGAATGGCGGCCGACGATCCGCTCGCCAATTGCCATCCGATCAAGAAAACGAGAAGAATGACGACAAGCGCCATTCCCAGCGTCAGCCACTCGAACGCTTTGTCGCCAAATCGCGACGGTGGCGCCATTCTGGCGGGCACGGATTGCTCGTCCAGTGGAATGGATGCGGCGAGAGCCATAAGACCGTTTAGTACGTGTGGTGCGAGGGAGTTAGCGAGGCCTTTCTAGAATTTGATCTCGTTGATCCGCTTCAACACTCGCGCCTGAAGGGCCTCTGGCAATGGTGCGTAATCCAAGTCCTTTGCCATCTTTTCGCCGTCTTTTTGCGCCCATTTCAGAAATTCGACCAGCTTCTTGCCTTTCATCGCGTCTTTCTGCTGCTCGTAAACGAGCAACCACGTTGCACCACAAATCGGATAGGCATTGTCGCCCGGCGCATTGGTAATCGAAAATCGGAAATCTTCTGGAATCTGCGCGGTCGCCATTGCCGCGGTGATGGAGTCCAGCGAAGCCTTCACAAACTTGCCGCTAGCATTTTTTACGTCCGCGTACGGCATTTTATTTTGAATCGCGTAGATCAACTCCACATAGCCGAGCGCTCCCGGCGTTTGTTTGATTTGGCCGGCGACGCCCTCGTTACCTTTGCCGCCGATTCCAGTCGGCCAGTTCACCGATGTATTCGTGCCCACTTTCGTCTTCCATTCAGAACTGATTTTACTCAGGTAATCAGTCCAGATGTAAGTGGTTCCGCTGCCGTCGGAACGGTGCACAACCACAATCTCCTGGTCGGGCAGCGGAACTCCCGGATTAAGAGCCGTGATCTTTCCATCGTTCCACTTCTTGATCTCGCCCAGGAAAATTGCCGCGATGGCATCTGCGTCGAGCTTGAGAGCCGGATTGCCCGGCAAATTGTAAGCAACCACATCCGCCCCGGCGACAGTCGGAATATGAAGAATCTTGGCCGGCGCTTTCGACAAATTGTCATCGCTCATCGGTCCATCTGAAGCTCCAAAGTCGACCGTCTGCGCGAGAATTTGTTTCTGCCCGCCACCCGAACCAATGGATTGATAATTGAACCGCACCGATGGATCGACTTGGGCGTAAGCGTCGAACCATTTGGAATAAATCGGATATGGAAACGTCGCACCCGCGCCATTGATCATCATTTGCGCAGATGCAGTTGCGCTCAGCCCGAACGCGAGGAGCAGCCCGAGAAATTTGCCGTTGAGCTTATGAAGTTTCGTCATGCATCGAAACTGCCGCAGTCAGCTTCTGCCGGTCAAAAGGTTTACTGTTACGTTTGTGTGACAGCAGCGGGATCGGAGGCCATTTTCGGAGGAAGAACGATGCGAATGGTCGTTCCCCGTCCAATCTCGCTCTCAGCCTCGACCCGGCCGCCGTGCAGTTGGGCAATATGTTTCACAATCGCCAACCCAAGACCGGTGCCGCCGAGTTCGCGACTGCGCGCCTTGTCCGCGCGATAAAACCTCTCGAAGATGCGCGGCAAATCTTCCTGACTAATGCCGATACCATCATCGCTTACGCTAAGTGCGATCTGATCGCCGACGCGGCCCGTTTCGAGACGAATTTCACCGCTCTTACTCGAATATTTCACGGCGTTATCGAGCAGATTATCAAAAACTTCGCGCAATCGCGCTTCATCCGCGTCGATGACTGAAACATTGGCCGCGACATCGACAATTGCTTTCAGATTCTTTGTCTGGAATTCCTTTTTCCAATCGCGGATGAGACCGGCAAAAAATTGCGTTAAATCGATTTCACTCAACTGCAGACTGGAACTGCCCGATTCCAATTGCGCGAGCGTGAGGAGATCGTTCGCCAACAACCCGAGACGTTTTGAGTGCTGTTCCATCACCTCAAGAATGCGAGCAGTTTCGCTCCGCGGCATTTTTGGATCGTCCAATAGAGTTTCGATGTAGCCGCGCAAGATCGACAACGGGGTGCGCAACTCATGCGAGACATTGGCGACGAAATCGCGGCGGATCTGGTCGGCCCGCTTCAATTCGCTGATGTCGTGAAACAAAATAACTGCGCCTGTTACCTCGCCGTTATCGTTTCCCATCGGGACTGAAGTCATTTGAAATTCGCGCCTCCCGATTATGAGCTCGCCCTGGCTCGGGGCGCGCTCTCGGAACGTGTCTCCAACGATCTGCTCGAGGGCCGGATCGCGCACGCTTTCCAGAAGTGGAGCGCCTAAGGAGCCTTCGCCAACCGCGAACAATTCATAAAACGCGAGATTCGCGAGCACGATCCGCCGGTCGCGGTCAACCACGAGCAAACCATCCTGCATCGCAGAAAAGATTGCTTTCTGTCCAGCCGCGCGTTCGCCGGCTTGCCGGTCAAGTTCTCGTTGCCGACTAAAGATATCTTCCAGCGCGACGCTCACGCGTTGCGCTTCTTTGCCGCCTTCGACTAAGAACGTTTGTGGTCGCTCGCCTCGCCCAATTTGGCGAACGAGCCGGTCGACCTGTCGCCAGGGCGCAATCCATTTGCGCCAGACCAGGTATATGACTGCAATTGTCGATCCAACAACCGCCCCAAGTAGAACCCAGAACATGTGCTTCTACTTATCGCGCACCCGATAGCCAAAGCCGCGCACCGTTTCGACCACCTCCCCCGCTTTCCCAAGCTTCTCGCGCAAGCGACGCACGTGGGTGTCGACCGTGCGGGTATCGATTACGCTTTCATAACCCCAAACTTCGTTCAGCAGACGATCGCGCTCCTGGACCCGGCCCCGGCGTTGCATCAAAGTTCGCAGTAGTTTGAACTCGAGGCTGGTGAGCTCCACCCGTTTGCCGTTCACCAGTACTTCGTGACGCGCCGGATCGATCGTAATCGGTCCAGCTGAGAGCCGATCGCCCGCTTCTTCAGCAGCGCCGCGTCGCAAGATTGCCTTGATCCGCAAAACAATTTCGCGCGGACTGAAGGGTTTCGTCACGTAATCGTCCGCGCCGCATTCAAGGCCGACGACCCGGTCGATCTCCTCTGCCCTCGCGGTCAACACCAAAATTGGAATGTGGCGGGTCGCTGCCTCACTCTTTAGAATTTTGCAAACCTCGAGTCCGGGCATTTTCGGCAACATCAAATCGAGAATGATGAAGTCCGGCTTTTCCGCGCGCGCTTTTGTTAACCCAGTGGCGCCGTCGGCGGCCTTAGAAATGAGAAAGCCACCCGCTTTGCGCAGATTGAGCGTGATAAGGTCGACAACGTCGTTTTCGTCTTCGACGATGAGAATTCGTTTGCTCGACACCGCTTCCATGCGCGCGAGACCTTACTGGGGCGCTACTTCGATTCGCCCGCGACCGCAGGCTTCGCGCCAGCTTTTTCGTTTAGAAGCTGGGTAAATTCTTGAAGGCCGGAAACGATTTGGGGCGCTTTGCTCAAAACCGTAGTGGCAAGTTTTTCGGCGTAATCAGGCCGGCGTTGCGACATTTCCGACAGCGCCATCATCACCGCGAGCGCATTATTAATGGAATGCTTGATCTCGCTGAATTTTTTTTGCAATTGGACCAACTCCTCAGGCGAGAGGGTGCGATTTGTCTCATTCATAAATCGGGATTTCGCTGGAGAAAACGCGCGGCTGTGCTTGACTAAAAGGTTCGAGATTTGTCGTCCCGATGCCTGCGCAAGTTATCAAGATCAGTGGTGCGCGCCAGCACAATTTGAAGAATCTCCACGTCGAAAT